>OBLI01000349.1_pt1 | contig 49427 bp, 37 predicted proteins | sample 1519701 | NCBI WGS metagenome assembly OBLI01 (sample SAMEA3663005, study PRJEB22513) | pig gut metagenome | biome: pig gut; feature: pig-associated habitat; material: faeces | place: France | collected 2012
ATCAAGGCAGTCGAAGCGACTGAGGGTACGGTACGCATTATCGCCGGTGCCGGCTCAGGGAAAACCCGTGTTTTAGCTAATCGATTTGCCTACTTGGTCAATTACATAGGCATTGATCCCGCCAATATCTTGTGCATGACCTTTACCAACAAGGCCGCCACTGAGATGAAAAACCGTATCCGTAAATTGGTAACCATTGGATCGGTAAACGACTATATCTGTACGATACACGGTTTATGCGTCAAAATTTTGAGAAAAGAGATATACCGTTTAGGATACCCACAAAAGTTCATGATACTTGATGATGAGGATGCCAAGAGCCTGATGAATCAAGTTATGGCAGAACAAAATATCACGAAGCAAATGATTACAGTCAACCAGCTGCTTGCCAATGTTCACAAGAATAAAGCGTTTGATGACTACATACCTTATTTATTGCCCAACGCCCAGTGGCCCGAGGATACAAACAAATCTACATACTTGAGATACCTGCAACTTCAAAGAAAGTTTTATGCGCTGGACTTCAATGATATCATATATTTTACTCTCTATATATTCGATAAATACCCCGATGCGCTTTCGTACTGGCAAAAAGAGTTTGACTACATTCAGGTAGATGAAGTCCAGGACTGCAGTGACAACGATTGGCGTATCTTTAATTTGCTATCCGCCTATTCCGGGAATCTATTTGTTGTGGGAGATCCGGATCAGGCCATTTATGAGTGGCGAGGAGCCAAACCCGATACGCTCGTTCAATTCCATGCGGAAACGGATATCATATTGGATCAAAACTACCGTTCAACTCCTAATATACTGAATGTAGCCAATGCCATCATACAGAATAACCGCAATCGGGTACAGAAGACTTTACAAACAAGTTTGCCCCCGAGTACGATTGTATTGCATAAGCACGCAAAGAACGAGGACGAAGAAGCCAAATGGATAACGACACAAATAGCGGAGCTGCTAAAACAGGGCAACAATTTTAGTGATTTTGCCATCTTATATAGAGCTACACACCAGTCCCGCTATATAGAGCAGGCATTGATACAAGCAGGGCTACCCTATATCATTTGGGGAGGAATTCGCTTCTTTGAGCGACAGGAGATCAAGGATTGCTTAGCCTATTTGCGTTTGATTCAAAACAATGATGACCTATCCTTTAAGCGGATTGTAAACGTGCCGGCCAGAAAATTCGGGGAAAAGAAGCTCAATGCATTGCAAATATTGGCAGATAAAGAAAGGATGCCTTTATACGACACTCTAAAGGCGCATATGAATGAAGACCCTTTCTGTAAAGCCGATATCGCCCCTTTCATTGAATTGATAGAAAGGCACAGATTGATAAAAGAGAAAATGTCCATTTCCGATTTATTGGATAGTGTTTTAACCCAATCCGGACTCGAGGAGCTCTATCGAAATGATGGAGATCAGGACCGTATTGAAAACCTGAACGAGCTCATGCATTCTATCCAATTTTACGAGGAGAACCACGTTGATGAAGCAATCACATTGGAGCAATACTTGCAGGACATAGCCCTGTTAACTAATCTGGATTACAAGAAAGATTCCAGCACCATCAAGCTGATGACCATTCATCAATCAAAAGGATTGGAGTTTCCCTATGTATTTATCGCGGGTTTGACGGAAGGCATATTCCCAAGTCATAGAAGCATAAGGGAAAGGAAGCGTAACGGATTGGAGGAGGAGAGAAGGCTGATGTACGTGGCTATTACCCGTGCGGAAAAAGCCTTGTTCTTGACTGAGTCGGAGGGATACAATTACACAACAAGAAGCGAGAAATACCCATCGAGATTCATTTCGGAAATAAGCAAAGATATGATCCGGGTGGATGGGGTTATAGACCCAGCTCTATTGCAAAGGCGGGATGGTTTTGTGAATTTAGTCGACTCTGATTTCGAGGAGGATGCTGCCGAATTTCAGATCGGTGATACGGTAACCCACAAAGTATTTGGAGAAGGAACAGTCCTGCAAGTCAGAACTGCCAATAAATCCTGTGAGGTTCAATTTGAAGGAAAGACACGCAATATCAATTGGTCTTTTTTGGAGAAGCTCCAATAATGGCTTTCATCAAGAAGATCGAGGCCATGACTCCGGATGTGTTCAATGCACTTGTGGCGAGAGCCTTTAAGAAGCGCCCACCTATAATCGTTGGAGGCGGCAATGCGAGGAGGAGACCCGCAATGCGGCCGACAGAATCCACCTGACGGATAAAGAAAGAGCCCTGACAATCGGCAAGGATACCATGGATTTTCCTGCGAATAAACAGTACCTATTCTGCAAGATAGGGAAATCGGTAACCCGATAGGTCAGACTGCAAATGATCGAAACTTGCTCTGCATTCCAAAAATGAATCATGATAGATTGGCTCATAGTCTGGATAGTCCCTTTGGGCAATAATCGCAGACGGGTTAAATTCGGAGATGGGTTTACCATACGCTTTAGTGGCTTGTTCATACCATTCTTCAAATGTAGATTCCAGGGTTTCGCATTTCCCGCCGTTCCAGGTATAATACTCGGTGGCATACCAAGCCTCTTCTTGTCTCAATACACGTGCTAAATCATAGGTCGATGCTCGCAACCTAAAATAGTCACCTTGATACCTAACCAGCTGACAATAATGGTAGAATGATTCCACTTGCCAGAACCCGCTATGAAGAGAAATTTCCACATCGTATATCGGAAGTTGGAAACAGAGTTCTTTTAGCTCCTTGTCATAGTACAATTCAAAATCCGTATCGGGATTTGAGATAAGCAAACCTTTCTTTAGACAATCTATCGTATTCCTCGCAAATTCAAGCGAGCGTGGAATGTCCTGAGTATATCTGAAGTCATGTCTGATGATGTGTGTGATATTTGCTCCCATAGTGTTGTTTCATTGAGATGAATATGGCTTACAAAGATTACAACTTTTTTCGAATAGGGTTTCATTGGGCTGTATAATCTTTTATGCATATCCGAAATAGTATCCTTTTTAATAACTGGACTTGTTGTATTTTTCTATCTTGCACGAATGTTGCTTGGTTTCCTTGTCGTAGTTGATGCCCACAAGGAGGATGTCGCCTGTGTAGTCGGCAATCTTCGATGGATAGTTCTTCTGCTTTATCTGGCTGATGGCAGTTTCTGCGGAATGGTTGAATTTCAATTGGCTACGCCGACTTCCTCCTCGCTCGGGATAGTTGGAGCAAGCTCCGCTCTCCTCTCGCTCGTTCGTCAGTTCAATGACAAGTGCAGGCTTGGAGATGTTGCGACGAGGAATCATCACAAGGTCGGCATAGCCCTTGCCCGTGGCATACTCGCGATGGATGACATACTCGTCCATAATGGTTGGAGTAACGCAACTATAGCGAAGCTCGGAGTTGGGCGTGGCGTTAATCAGCGGTATCAACGATGTCTTATCGACATATTCGTGAGTCACGATGTCACGGAACTCGCTATTACCTTTATTGATGTATGTACCCATAACCCATTGCTTTTTGTGGGAGACGCAATCCCTTATTCCATCCCAAAGGTAATGGTTTTATCTGGGACACCCAAACGGCTAATCGCATTTCCTGAGAATTAATTTTTGTACAAACTTTCCTGCAACGCTACAGCTCCTCTTATGTTCCTCTGAAGCTGCAAGCACATTTCTCTTTTCGTCTATTCGTGTTTTACAGCATCACACCTCCACCCAACGCCTTATAGAGCGTGATGCGTTGGGTGCAATAGCCGATGAACGCATCGGCCAGATCTAATCGAATCTGTAACAGCTGGCTTTGAGCCGCCAAGACATCCAAATAGGAGGCCTTCCGCTTGCGATAGAGTTGCTGGCTGTACGAAAGTGCATTCTTCAATGCCGTATAGCGTTGTGCTTAGTTCACAAAACGCATATAGTTCATTTTATAATACATCAAGGTGTTCGAGACCTTCGTGCAAGCAGCGAGTACAGTTTGTTTAAACTCCACCAGACGCTGTTGGCTTTCAATCTCTTTTACCCGCTTTGTGTGTCGTAACTCCCCTTGACTGAAAATCGGTTGTATCAAGCCTGCAAAGAGGTCATATACGATAGAAGTCGGGAAATCACTCCACGATCCAATATGATTCTCGGTTCACCTCCCAATCGGTTAAAGCGATTCCCAAACCATGCTCATTATATGGACATGGAGAGCATGTTCTTTCTTTTGATTTTGGTAAAGCAAGAGTGTCGCAGAGGGGAAAAAGGCCATCAATGATTTATCATAATAGCTTACCGCCTTTTGAATCTGTAGCAACGACGATTGTAGCGTATGATTCCGCACAAGGGCTGAATCAATTAGCGGAGCCAATAGTGGATCTGTATAATAATCATGCCAGACAATACCTGCCACCGTAAAGCCTTCCTTTACCATGGAAAGACGATCTGGCTGGCGATAGGACGGAACTTCAATTCTTGTCATAACCGGTTGATAGGAATGAAAAGCACAACCCAAACCTATCAATAACCAACAAAGACAACCAAACAATGCATACAATACGTTAGGTTTCATTCTCCTTTTCTTCAAATGATGATTATTCTATCCCAATGCTATTTTATGGGATTTCTAACCACAAAAACGTAGTAAATTCCTTCAATATGTCTTGCTCGCTTCCCATTCCAACCTCTCATGAGGTTGAAAGAATAGGTGCGAGACATCGCAAATATACATGAAAAATGTGAGCGAGCCATAAACATGCGTCTTGGAATTGGCTTGATGAGTCAAAAAGCCTATCATGGCTTTACTGCAACTCTACTGCTCCTCCAAAGTTACTCTACTCTTCCTGTAATCGGGAATTAGAGCGATGATTAGAGAAAGATTTGATTTACAGTAGAGGGAGAGCGGAGGAGCGTATCTGTTAATGCTATGTTTGTGCGTGTGAAGTAGATTTTATGGTACTTACGTTTTTTCGCACAGGATCGGAGGTTTGAATCATTGAAAAAATGTATTTTTGTGGTTGTATTCGTGTTGAACTTATGAATCGTAATTGTTGGCGTAGGTACATTGGTTGTTTCTTATTAGGGTTGATCGGGATGATGTTGTCAGCGCAACCAATTTCAGTAGGCCCGTTTACTGCAGGCCATTGTCAGGGTATTGCCGTGGATGAGCAGCGGGGACATGTCTATTATTCCTTCACGACGATGTTGGTGAAGACGGATATGCAAGGAAAGGTGTTGGGATCGGTTACTGGACTCCTCGGCCATTTAGGATGCCTGACCTTCAATGAAGCCGATGGACGTGTCTATGGCTCGTTGGAATATAAGATGGATGAGATAGGTCGAGGTATCTTGGAGCGAGAGGGCGTGCAACGCCAGCTCCCCAATGCTTGGTATATAGCTATTTTCGATGGTAGCCGAATCACTCGTGAGGGAATGGATTATACGGAAGCAGGAGTGATGAATGCGGTCTATTTACCTACGGTAGTGGCCGACTATGAGGCTACGGTAGAAAGACAAACGCAGCGTTATGGATGCAGCGGGATAGATGGTGTCTCGTTCGGCCCCACTTTCGGCAGTGCGGATGGCAAGCGTTACCTCACGTGTGCTTATGGTATTCGTGGTGATACGACACGCACGGACAATGACTATCAAGTGCTGTTGCAATATGACATCACCGACTGGCGGACACGCTACGAGCGTCCATTAGGACAGGACTCCATGCATCAATCCGGCCCGGCACAGCCCAAAGGAAAGTACTTTGTTTACACGGGGAATACGAATTGGGGTGTGCAGAACTTGGTCTATGACGTTCGACACAATTGGTGGATGCTCTTTGTCTATCCTGGCAAGAAAAGCAGCTTCACGAATCATTCGCTCTATGTGGTGGATGGCTCGGTAGCTCCGCAAGAGTCGGTACTGAGAGGTATGCCCCATGCTGAGAGGGGACAAACCCTCACATTGTTGGCTCAAGGCCTTTATGATGGGATAACTGGTATCTATGGCTGGGAGAGCCCATACGGTGCGTTGGGGGCAACAGCATTGAGTGATGGCGCCTTCTTCTTGGTACACCCAACGCAATCGCCGGAAGGCGAGGGTGCGGAACTCCATCGCTATGAGTGGACAGGGGAGGTTCCTACACCTTTTCAAGAGTAGTTATAATAGAGGAAGAGCGGAGGAGTGAGGAAGGAATGGGGCAACGTTTTTTCTTGTTTTCCTAACAGCTACATTGCGATTAATAGCTATATTTGCCCCAATAACTTAAATCAAATAAACCAGTCGTCTATGCGTAGCCATTTTTATTCCTTCGTCGTGGCTTTGGCGTTTGCCTTAGGCACAGCCGTGACAACACACGCACAAACAGTGCTCTTTCAGAGCCAACCGGACAATCATGTCTATTATCGTATTCCTGCTATTGCCTCATATGGTAATACCCTGTGGTTCTTTGGCGACGACCGTTCCGGCGTGACCGATGCCACGGCTTGGGGCGACATCGGTTCGGTGGGAAATATCAGTGTGCTGGTGAGTAAGAGCACGAATGGCGGACGTCGTTGGGCACCTGCTACGATAGCGGTCGAGGGTAAAGGGGAAGCGGGCTTTGACAAAGGACATGGCGATGCGGCGGTAGTGAGCGATCGGGAATCCGGCAAGCTTTTGCTGATCTGCGCTTCCGGTGAGGTGAGCTATGGCCGTTCGGATGTGAAGGTGACTCGTACGCAGCAAGCGGATGGTTCCTATCGGTATGCGCAGGATCTGAGCCATGCGCAGCGTGTGGGACGCTATTACAGCAGCGATGGTGGAAAGAGTTGGCAGGGGGAGGAGATCTCCGAGTCGATCTATAACCTGTATAATACCGCTTCGGCGGAGACCTATGATGAGGGAAGAGGCAATATGGCTATTGAGCGGCTCTTTTTTGCCAGTGGTCGTATTTGCCAAAGCGCGCAGATTAAGGTGAAAGATTATTATCGGCTGTATGCGGTGTTGACTACGAACCAAGGCAGTTTGGTGGTCTTCTCGGATGACTTCGGACAGAGCTGGTTGCCTTTAGGCGGAGCGGAGGCACGTCCGGCTCCTAAAGGAGATGAGGCGAAAGTGGAGGAGTTGCCCGATGGACGAGTATTGTTGAGTTGCAGGATGTTAGGTGGTCGTTATTTCAATATTTTTAGTTATTCTTCTACTGAGCAGGCGGAGGGTACCTGGGCAGAGCCGGTTGCCTCTACGTCGTTGGAGGGTGGTACGGCTGGACAAGACAATGCGACAAACGGTGAGATTCTGATTCTTCCGGCCAAAGGGAGGGATGGCAAGTCGGTACATATCGCTCTACAATCCATTCCTTTTGGCAACACCAAGGGTAGTCCCCGCAATGTGGAGCGCCGTAGCCATGTCTCGATCTACTGGAAAGTATTGGCCTCAGCTGCTGATTATGCGTCGCCCGAATGCTTCCTGGCCGGTTGGACACGTTATGAGGTGACTGCCGCCAACTCTGCCTATTCCACGATGGTGCCTGATGGCAATGGAAAGATCGCTTTTGTCTATGAGGACAACGGGGAGCAAATACGTTGCGGTAGCCAGAACATGGAGGTGTATGACCTCACCTTCCGCTCCCTCTCTTTGGAGACGATTACGGGAGGTGCCTATCGGTATGACAAGCGGGCGAAGGCTCATTTGCGATAGGCGGCGGGGGTAACACCTACGATGCGCTTGAAATATTTCCCGAAGAAGGATTGCGAGGGAAATCCCAATTCATAGCCAATCTGTTGTATGTTCATGCTGGTGCTCTCACTGACAAATGCTATCTTTGTGCTCCAAGGTGAAACAATACGACAATATGAGCTGTAATCAATTTCAACAAGAGAACGACGCTGACACCCTGTTCTCCGTAGGCCGTAGATTGCTAAAGGGAAACTGTGTCGAGCAAGATATCCAAAGAGCCAAGGAGCTGCTGACAAGAGCCGCAGAGCTGGGACACCGTGGGGCCCATGAGCTGTTGGCGAGCATCAAAGCGCAGGAGCCTGCACAATCTCCAGAGGATCGGACAGAGTGGAACAAGATGCGCTCCGGTCAGCTTTACGATTGGAGCGATCCAGTCATTGATAACAGTCTGAGACAATCAAGGCTGGCCTGCGAGCGATTCAATCGCTCAGGCATGGATCATGCCGACTATCGGGAACTCTTGGAGGCAATGATACCCAATGTCCCCAAGACCGTGACGATACTGCCACCTTTCCATTGTGATCATGGGAACGGATTACATTTGGGAGAGGGAGTCTTTGTCAATTACAACGGCATGTTCCTGGATGCTGGCGACATCACCATAGGCAGCCATACCTTGATCGGCCCCAACTGCTCGCTTTACACGCCGAACCACCCGATGGACTATCTGCAACGTCGCAAGACCATTGAGACAGCTCGCCCCATCCATATCGGTGAGGACTGTTGGCTGGGTGGAAATGTTACCGTCTGTCCCGGCGTGACGATCGGAGACCGGACCGTGATAGGAGCGGGGAGTGTGGTCACCCACGACATTCCGTCTGACTGCCTGGCTGCGGGTAATCCTTGCGAGGTTATCAAACGTTTATGAGCGGTCTGTTCAGAGATGCGGGTCACGTTGTCTCTTTCGTAGGAAAGGAGCAACAGGCGGTTTTTCGATGATTTTGTTCAGTAAAACGCAATAATAGTTGCAGGATTGCAATAAAAGCACTTAATCTTTATTTTTTTGATAAGAAGCTGAGGGCATTGTTTTTTACTGCCATACAAAGTTTTGAGATAGCTCTTCGCTCGAAACTCATACATCATTTCTCGATGGTCTATGGTGCGTTTTGGATAATGGACAGGAGTTTATTTGCAGATAAGAAAATCTTTACCGATTGCTCCATTCGCATTCAGCAGGAAGTTTTCCGTTCAAAAGAAGATTTCATTCAGGAGCATTTTGACAAATACGCTAATCCGATAATGCCCCCTGTCTGGAAGATGTTGGAAGTGGTCTCTTGTTTACGCTCAGCTTTGCTGCTTGGGATATTTGCAGAACGCTACCCATCCCGATAACGATTTCAAACAGCAATTAAAAGCGTTATTGAAGGCTCATCCCAATGTAGATGTGAAAGCTATGGGCTTCCCCGCCAGCTGGGAAAACGAATCGCTATGGAAGTGAAGTCGTATCTCAAATAACGTTTTTTTTATAGTTGTTTCATCTCATCTGATGGCGATACAACCTGCTTGTTTCGTTATCCAATGAATCCCGTTGCTTCTAAGTACAATATATATGCTCAATCGCTTGCCTTGTAACCTTTCGTTGTTGGTAATTAAGCTGATCAAGTGTGTGAAATTATGAATAAATAAAAGATATAGTAATCAATTCCACTTTCTGCAATGACCAATTGTATATTCATTCAAAAGTGCAATGCAATCATAAGAAAGTACAATTGTCATATGTTAGAAAACCTTTTATTTCGCGCCATAAAATCTAACTCAACGTTGTTTTTTGATTTGTTAATTGATTATTATTTAATCTGGTGTTTATGAAAACATTGAAGAGAGTCTTATGTTTATGTGCTTGTGCCAATATCGGCTTTTTGTCTGGTGCGGGTGCAACTGAAAATGTAGCAGTAGGATATGAGGCCGTTACTCAGGTAGGGAAACTCGTGAAAGGTAACGTGTCTGATCCTAATGGTGAACCGATTATCGGTGCCAATGTGGTGGTTAAAGGAACGACTGTTGGCGCAGTAACAGACATTGATGGTAACTTCGCTTTGGAAGTTCCTGCGAATGGTGTCTTGGTGATTAGCTATATCGGCTATAATCCGGTAGAGTTGAAACCGACCTCAGACAATATCAACGTTGTCCTGAAGGAGGATTCTGAGGCCCTGGACGAGGTCGTGGTTGTCGGTTATGGAGTAGCTAAGAAGAAAGATTTGACTGGCGCTGTCTCGGTATTGAAGATTGACGATATGAAGGATACACCCGTCTCCAGTGTCGATCAAATGATGCAGGGAAAGATGTCTGGTGTCGATGTCATGCCGGATAACATGCCGGGTGGTGGCGTGGCTGTCCGTGTCCGTGGTTACAGTACGATTCGTAACAATGACCCCTTGTATATCATTGATGGTATTCCTGTTGAGGGTGGTATCAACTTCTTGAATCCGAATGATATTGAATCCATGCAGGTTTTGAAGGATGCGTCATCAGCTTCTATCTATGGTGCGCGTGCTGCGAATGGTGTCGTTATCATCAACACGAAGAAGGGAAAATCCGGAGAGTTCAATGTTAATTTGGATGCCTATTTTGGCGTGCAGAAGGCGGCCAAGCAATTGAAAATGCTGAATGCGCAACAGTTTGGCGACATGTTGTGGCAGGCAATGAAGAATGACGGGAAGACTCCTTCTAACGATATCTATGGAAATGGTGATCAGGCTGTCATCCCTGAGTATCTGGATAAAGACCATCGTATTCCGTCAGCCGATGTGGATTGGGTGGACGAGATCTTGCGTCCGGCGGTGGTTCAATCCTATAATCTGTCCTTCACGAAAGCGGATCAGAAATCGAACCAACTATTCTCCTTAGGTTATTTCGATCAGCAAGGTTTGGTTGAATACAATGATTTCAAACGTCTGTCAGGTCGTTTCAACTCTGAGTACAAGTTATTCGATGAACATTTCATTGTAGGTGAGAATATCTCTTTGTCTCATTCATGGGGTACTTCGGTCTCAAACAATGCGGCGTTGGGTGGAACATTGTATGAGGCCTATAAGTTCCAGTCTATTATACCGGTGAAAGATTTGGATGGTAACTATGCCGGAAACGTCTTCTCTGATATTCCCAATCCCATGGGTAAGCTCTGGAGAAATAAAGACAATCGAAGCAAAAAGAGTCGTTTGGTTGGTAATGTATACGCAGAGTTGAGACTGTTCGATGGCCTTGCTTTGAAAACCTCTTTCGGCGCGGACTACAATAACCGCTATAACCGCTCTTTCAGCCCGAAATACGATGAGATCAATGCCTCCAACAAGTTAAGTGGTCTTTCCACTTCCAATAGTTGGGATTTCAACTGGGTATTCACCAATACCTTGAATTATGCGAAGACGATCGATGTTCATTCTTTCAATGTGTTGTTGGGTATCGAGTCATTACGGAATCATTATGAGTATTTCTCAGCTTCTCGTGATGGATTCCCCTCCGACGATGACAACTTCCACTATTTGGATGCGGGAGATGTGGGCACACAGAAGAATGCCGGATCTGCGTCTGAATACAGCATGGTTTCCTATTTCGGTAAGATCGACTACAATTTCAATGACCGCTATTTGGTGGCTTTCACGTTGCGTCGAGATGGCTCTTCCCGTTTGGGAAATAATAAATGGGGTAACTTTCCTGCGGCATCCGTGGGCTGGCGTATTAGTAGCGAGCCATTCTTCCAGTGCGATTTCATCAGCAATTTAAAACTGCGTGCGGGTTGGGGACAAAACGGTAACTCAGATGTGCCTGCTTTCGCAACTATCGACTCTTTCAAGAGCAACTCCAACCATACCAACTATCCGATTGACGGTAGCCAGAACTCTGTAGAGATTGGTTTTGCCCAGACTCGAAACGGCAATCCGAATTTGAAATGGGAAACGACCACACAAACCAATATCGGTTTGGATTTGGGACTCTTGAACGGAGATCTGAACTTCGTGATGGACTATTTCAATAAGAATACCAAGGATCTGTTGTGGAGACGTTCTTTACCCGCTTCAATTGGCGGTACGAACATGACTGTTTGGGACAATGTGGGTAAGATGAACAACAAGGGTTTCGAGATGGAGATCAACTATCAGAAACAATTGTCCTCGGATTTCGGTATCAATGTGGCCTACAATATGTCCGTCATCAAGAATGAGATGACTGAGTTGAACGGTGTGGATTACATTGGCCTTACAAGTAGCCAGTTGCATGGTCGAAACTTCGACCAAGAGACCTCTCGTTCCGCTGTTGGTCAACCGATCGGCTCTTTCTATGTCTATACCGCTGACGGCTTGTTCCAGACACAGGAGGAGGTAAATAACTATCGCAATTCGGCTGGAGAATTGTTGCAGCCCAATGCGCAACCGGGTGATATCCGTTTCAAGGATATCAACAACGACGGTGTCATTAACAGCGATGACCGTAGTTTTGTGGGAAGCCCGCTGCCTGACTTCACGATGGGTCTGACATTAGGATTCAATTATAAGAACTTTGATTTCAGTGCCTTCTTCCAGGGAGTCTTTGGAAACGAGGCGTATAACCTGACAAACTATTTAGGTGAGTTCTATAATCAGGCGCAGTACAATAAAAACTCATCGATCCTGAACGCATGGCGTCCTGACAACACGAACACGGATATTCCTCGTGTCACATTGGATGACCCGAATAACAATATCCGTCCTTCTACCTATTATATCCACAATGCCTCATTCGTGCGTTTGAAGAACCTGAAAATCGGTTACCGCATTCCTAAAGAGATCGTAAGCAAAGCGATGTTGAAGAGTGCGTATGTCTATGTGCAGGGCCAAAACCTGTTCACACTGACCGGGTATGAGGGTATTGATCCGGAGGTAGGCTTGCAGAGTTATTCATCAGACACCAGAAACTTGGATATGGGCGTAGATCGCGGAATCTATCCGTTGCCTCGCACATTCACGATTGGTGTAAATGTTGGATTTTAATTAACACACAGAATCATGAAAAAGTATATTTATATAATTGCGGCTGCTTTCTCAGCCTTCTCATGCTCAGATTCCTTTCTGTCAGAAAAACCAGTTGGAGAGTTCATGCCTGAGCAGGTGGAAAATGAAGAGAATATCGAGAAAATTGTGACCGGCGCTTACGCTGTTTTGGATGGTTTCTATGCGTCGGATGCGATCAACTGTGGATGTTCAAACTGGCAATTCGGTGACGTGGTCTCTGATGATGCGTATAAAGGTGGAGGTGGAACGGGAGACCAGAACCAAATTCACTTGATGGAGATTTTCAATGCCAACCCCACGGGTATCGACTTCGAGGCAAAATGGGCGGCTTTGTATGAGGGTGTGAAACGATGCAATCAAGCCATGCGTTTGTTGGAAAACAGTACGACACCCAATAAAGAGCAGCGATTGGCTGAGATGCACTTCCTTAGAGGACACTTCTATTTCAACCTCAAGATTATCTACAATCGGATTCCTTGGATTGATGAGACGGTGATCGATCCCAGCGAGTATGCCAAGATCTCAAATACGCAGTTCTCCTCTGACGAGTTGTGGCAGAAAATTTTGGATGAGTTTCAGCAGGCTTACAACGTGTTGCCGGAGAATCAATCCGACTATGGCCGTCCGACGAAGATGGCCGCTAAGGCATATATCGCCAAGGTCTATTTGTATCAATCCAAATGGCAAGAGTGCTTACAGGCTTGCGATGAGGTAATCCAGTCTGGCAAATACCAGTTGTTGCCTGATTTCCGAAATGTTTTCTTGCCGGAAAACGACAACTGTTCAGAGATTGTTTTCGCTGTGCAACTGTCTATCAACGATGGTTCTGCCAACAACAACAACGGTAGTTACGGAGACCGTTTGTTACCTCCGGGCGGTCCCTATCCTACATATGGCTTCTTGCGTCCTACACAGAACTTGGTGGATGCTTACAAGACTGACGCAAATGGACTTCCGTTGAACGACGGCAAGAGCGTGACGGAGCAGGATTATGTGGATGTTCGTTTGGATCACACATTGGCAAGACCCAACATCCCGTTTATGGATGTGGCTTTGTATGATTGGACACCGCGTGAGGCGAGCGTATATGGCCCTTATAGCCCTAAGAAACGTCTTGTGTCACTCAATTCCAATTATTATTCGCCCATTTGGCCGTATGTGAATGCCTTGAACTTCTATGTGATTCGTTATGCGGATCTGCTGTTGTGGCGTGCAGAGTGCGCTATTGAGCTGGGTGATTTGGAAACCGGTCGTAAATACATCAACATGATCCGTGAGCGTGCTAAGAACACTCAGCATGTGAAGACAATGGATCAGTCACAGGATGCCGCAAATTACCTCGTGGGTCTCTATCCCAAGGCTTTCCAATCAAAGGCTGAGGCTTTGGAGGCTTTACGTATGGAGCGTCGATTGGAAATGGCTCATGAGGGCATTCGCTTCTTTGACTTAGTACGTTGGGGCATTGCGGACGAGGTGATCAACGCTTACTTAGAGGAGGAGAAGAAACTTCGTTCTCACCTGCAGAATGCGCATTTCGTCAAAGGAAAGCATGAGTACTTCCCCATTCCACAGACGATGATAGACATCTGTGAGGAGGGTGTAATAACGCAGAATCCAGGCTACTAATCAATAGGAATGACACCTGACACACCGTTAGGTGTCATTTACTTTAAACACAATATCAATGAAACGTTTTTCTTATTTCACCCTCTTATGGGGCTGTTTGCTGATCCTTTCGCAAGCAATTGGAGCAATGCCCCATAATGTGGCTCAACGGGCAAAGGTGACAGCATCTTCTGTATTGGATGAACAGCATGGTGCGCAGCTGGTCAATGATGGCACTATTCGTATTCCCGGGCATGGTGAGTGGGTAGCACAGACAAAAACCGATATGCGCTCGCGTGTCTATCCTTATCCTTGGATTCAGTTGGACTGGGATCAACCGATTTCCATTCAGAAAGTCCTTATCTATGATAGACCTGACTTGAAGAGCCATAGTGCGGCAGGCACACTCCTTTTCAGTGATGGTAGTAAGGTGGAGGTCAATACGATACCGAACGATGGCTCCCCTAAGGTGGTGGAGTTTACACCTCGTTCCACGCAATGGATTCGTTTTCAAGTGACGGATGGAGAGGGCGTAGATTTGGGATTGTCTGAGATCGAGGTCTTCCCTGCGTCCGATTCGTATGAGGATTATGTCTCATGGGTAGATCCTTTCATAGAGACAGCCAAGGGACGTTATTTCTTCTTCGTGACGGGTAGCCTGCCTTTTGGTATGGTCAGTGCGGCTCCTTTGACACGCAATATCAACCAAGGTGGTGGTGGCTATAATTATAACTCCACCCAGATCTTGGGCTTCCCTCAGATTCACAATTGGATGATCTCAGGCGTGAATCTCATGCCGGTATCAGGCGAAGTGGATGTGCGGGGTGGTGATCGTGCTTGGCGCTCCTCTTTCTCGCATGACGGAGAGATCGCTCAGCCAGGTTATCACCGTCTCTTTTTAGAGGACTATAAGATATGGGTGGAGCAGACCGTTACGGAGCGTGTTGGTATGTATCGCCTGACTTATGCCGAGGATGGATTAGCCCAATTGTTGCTCAATCTGGGAGGTCATTTGTCCAATTGTACGATCCTAAATGCCCATGTCACCAAACAGGGAACACAAGAGATCTCCGGTTATTTTGATACGGCCGGACGTGTCTGGGGTGGTGTGGATGTTGCCAAAGTCTATTTCGTGTTGCAATTCCAACAGCCGCTTCAGCAGATGAATGGCTGGGTGAAGGACGAGCTATTGGACAATATCAATGAATTTCAGGGAGCCACGGAGCTTATAGAGGTACCTAAATCCTCCTTCAAGCAGTCGCCCGCATCTGGAGTGGCCGCTCGTTGGGGAGCCTGTCAGGCCGGTGACCAATTCTTGGTGAAGAGTGCGATCTCTTACGTCAGCGTGGAGAATGCCAGAGAGAACATCTTGCAAGAATGCCCGGGTTGGGACTTTGATGACGTGCGAAAAACGGCCTTTTCTGTTTGGAATGAATGGTTGGGACGCATAGAGGTATCAGGAGGCGAGAACGAGCAAATAACCAAGTTTTATACCGACCTATGGCATGTGCTGTTGGGCCGTCATATCATTGATGATTACAACGGCCAATATCCCGACTACTTGACGGGTGGCACACGCATCGGCAAGCAGACTCGTATCCACACGCAAGCACCCCGTTACCAAGTGAGAACCCTGCCCAAAGATGCCGAGGGACGATCCAAGTTCCATATGTATAACTCAGATGCGCTCTGGCTTACGCAGTGGAACCTGAACACCTTGTGGGGAATAGCCTATCCAGGTTTGCTGGATGACTTCTCCGCTTCCATGTTGGAGTATGACAAGAATGGCGGTTTGCTTCCACGTGGTCCCTCGATCGGTTCTTATACCTATATCATGACCGGATGCCCGGCTACCTCTTTGATCACGTCGGCTTTCCAGCGTGGCATTCATAGGAAGTACGCCCCCAAGGAGGCTTATGCCGTGATGAAACGCAACCACGGTAAAGGTGGTATGCTGGCATTCGATATGGACAAGGAGTTGGATTTCTACGTGCGCAATGGCTATTGCCCAGATGACGCAGGACTGACCATTCAGTGGGCTTTTGAGGACTGGGCATTGGGACAGATGGCGCTTCGATTAGGAAAGCAGGGAGATTACCGCTATTTCACGAAAAGGGCGCAGGGCTGGCCCTCCTCTTTCCATCCAACATTGAAGTTGATGATGCCTCGGAAAGCCGACGGCAGTTGGTATCACGAGGATCCACTTTCATACTATGGTTTCGTGCAAGCGAATGGTTGGCAAGCTACTTTCGGACTCTCACATGACATTCCCCGTTTAGCGGATATGATGGGAGGGGCAGATAGCTTGGCGGCCAAGCTGAATCAGGCTTTCGAGCATTCACGCGATGCTCGTTTCCTTTCAGCCTACGTCAGTTATGCCAATCAGCCGGGTTGCTCCAATGCGCATGTATTCTCGCATGTCGGGAAGCCTTGGTTGAGCCAATATTGGGTGCGTCAAGTTCGTGAGAAAACCTATGGTGATGTCTCTCCTGCCCACGGCTATGGGGAGAATGACGAAGACCAGGGACAAATGGCTGGAGTCAGTGCGCTGATGTCATTGGGGCTGTTTAGCTTAGATGGTGGATCCGCCATGGATCCGATGTATGACCTGACTGGTCCCATCTTTGATGAGATCACGATCCATCTGGATCCCACCTATTATCCTGGGAAGGAGTTCCGCATCCGGGTGCATGGCAATGCACGCAACAATTATTATATCCAAAAAGCCACTTTGAATGGGGCACCTCATTCCAGTTATCAAATCTCACATGCTGATTTAGTCGGTGGGGGATCGCTGGAGTTGTGGTTGGGGCCAGAGCCCAATTGTGATTGGGGAATCTCCAGCCCTATTTCAGGGAAGAGCCATTGACAGGAAGGTTCATAACTGTTATAGTTCATTCTGATATTCTCAGGGAAGATACACATCATCGGTGATAGTGGTATGCTTCTCTGAGAACTCAGAAAGGCTCTTCATTATTCCGATGAGGTATGTTTTATATAAGCTAATGGGTTTACGAAGTATTGCCTATCTTTTTCCAAAGAAATGGGAGGAAAGATTTGCAGGAGTAGCGAAAAAGATGTAACTATGCAGTATTGAAATCTTCGTTCCACTGTGCCGAATGTGCGTTCGGCTGTGCGGAACGGCGGTTCGGCACAGTGGAATGTCCGTTCGGCTGAGGCGAACGGAGATTTTGATGCCTTTCGTTTACTTTTTATATTCAATAGAAAAACATGCCAAAGTACAAGTTGCAAGAAATGTATGACGTTCGTCAGACGGGGGAGAGGCGAGTCTATCCCAAGTTGGATGCGTATCGGTTGTTAGATGCCGAGGAGTTTATCGAAAAGATGCACAGTTATGATCGGGCGATTTCGCCCAGCGTGATTCGGGCAGTGCTGATGAACTTGAGCGACACGCTGAAGAGGATGCTGTCGCTGGGCTATACGGTGAAGGTGGATGAGTTGGGCACCTTCTCGCTTTCGTTGGACTTTGACGATGATAAGCCGAAGGTGATGCAACAGGCGGACGATAAGATGGCCTATCGACACGTGACGGTAAAGAACGTGAACTTCAAGGTGGATCCATCGTTGTTGAAGGATCTGCGTTATGAGACGGAACTGGAGCGGGAGATGAGTGGCGTGAAGGTGATCAAGAAACAGCTTTTCACCTTGGAGCAACGCATCGAGCGGGCTTTGGCGGTGATCGAGCGAGATGGGTTTATTCGCTTGACGGATTATGCGGCGATCAATAACTTGAGCCGAACGAGTGCTTCGCAGGAGTTGAAGATGATTTGTGCCAATCCGGATGGGCCGTTGGACACCAAAGGGCGTGGCTCACATAAGGTGTGGGTGAAGAAGATCCGTTTAGGCTGAGAACCGGTTGCAAACCCAATTCTGAAAGGAGGAGGGTGTATCAAAAATGAGATTGTGGGCCAAAGCCCGCAACGCCATGAGCGAATTATGATACACCCCTGGACGGCTTATCTCCGCGTCTCCGCGTCCGCTGACAGTTTGCCTGCGGCCTTGATGTATTTGAGATAAGCGATGTAGTGTTGGTAGCGCGCGTCGATGGCACTCTCATGAGCCGCTTGCCACAGGGCATTGGCCTCCAAATGATCGGAGAGGGTCTCTACGCCTGCCTTGTATTGGCTTTGGCTCACCCGACGGTTCTCTTCCGCCTGTTCCAACGACTGTGTGGCGATCTGCTGCTCCAAGGCTGCCTCTTCCAGGTTGTTGCTGGTGGCGGCCAGTTCCAGGAGCATCTGCTCGTTCAGGTTTTCCCGTTCCAGTTCCGCTTTGCGCAGCGCCTCCTTGGCGGCTTTCACCTTGTTGTGTCGTTCTCCGAAGTGGAAGAGCGGGATGGTGACGTTCACCATGACTGAGGCACTTCCCTTTTCGAACAGGTAGCAGTCGTTCACCTTGAGCCCATGTGTGTAGTTATAGCCGGCCATCAAGCCCACCTGGGGCAACATCTCTGAGCGGGTCAGTTTGATTTGCTGTTCAGCAATCGCAACCTTGTTTTGCAGGATGGCATACTCCGGGCGGTCGATGATCTCCTTCCAATCCTCCACATTAGGAACCTCTGGCAGTTCGTCAGAGACCATTACGACGCTATGCAGTGGGTAGCCGATGGCATGGCAGAGATTCATCGTGGCGAGACGCAGGGCATTCTCTGCCTTCTTGAGGTTGAGCGTGCATTCGTTTCGCTTCACCTGTACCTTCAGCACATCGTTTCGCATTTTCATACCGTGCCGTTCGGCGCTTTCCACGTTCTTGAGCAGTTCGTCGAGGAGCGCTTGGTAGTGTTCAGCCACTTGCTTCATCTCTCTGGCTTTCACCACTAAAGCGTAAGCCTCGTCTGTTTGGAGGATTACCTCCGTAGCGGTGAGTCGTTCGTTGTGTTGGGCCATTTCCCGGCTATAGCGGGCAATGCGGTTGGCCGCTCGTATTTTGCCACCCATGTAGAGCGGTTGCTCCAAGGAGATGCCTCCGGTGTAGAGCCACCCCAGCTCGTACTTCATCTCCAATCCCGGAAAATAGGCGAAGCCATTGTTGGGCAGGAAGTTTCCGGAAGCATCAGGCAGGAAGGTGGGCAGGTTGCCACCCGCTATATCCAAAGAGCCATCTGCCATGCTGTAAATCGCGGTTCCGCTGGCCTTGAAATCGGGGAAGAAGAGGGCTTTGTATTGCTTTTCCGTGTAGCGAGCCTGCTGAGTCTGTCGCTCAGCGGCCCCTATTTGCTTGTTGTATTGCAAAGCCTTCTCGCGACACTGTTGCAGGCTCAGTAGCTCTTGTGCCTGGGCAGCCATGCTGCTGCCCAAGGCGATTGAGAGTATCCAATAGCGTAGTTTCATTTCGTTTCGTTTTTGATGTGGAAGAATAAAGCGTAAAGAATTGGGATGAACAGCAATGTCACCACCGTACCGAAGGTCAAGCCGCCCATGATGGCTGCGGCCATAGAGCCAAACATCGCATCGGGCAGCAACGGAATCATGCCGAGGATGGTGGTCAATGCTGCCATGCTGACCGGGCGCAAACGGCTCTGTGCGCTGTCGATCAATGCCGTGATCGGCTCCACACCCTGTCGCAATTGCAAGGTAATCTCATCCATCAAGACAATACCGTTCTTCAGCAACATGCCGATCAATCCCAACGTGCCGACAATCGCCACGAAGTTGAAGGTCTTGCCCGTTAGCAACATCACGGCTACCACGCCGACAATCACCATCGGGATGCAACAGAAGATAATGATCGGTTTGCGATAGTCCTTGAAGAGCATAATCAAGATGGCAATCATCAAGATGATGGCCAAGGGGAAATTCTTGAAGAGGTACTTCATGGATTGGTCGCTCGCCTTCTTCTCGCCTTGCCATTGCAGGTTGTAGCCTTTGGGCAACGGGATTTGTTCGATCTCTTTGGCGATGGATTGCCGGGCAGCCTCTGTCTCTACGCCACTGATCGGGCTGCATTGCACCCGTTGGCTGCGTTGTCCATTGTAGCGAGGAATGACCGGATCCTCCCAGCGTACGTCGATCGAGCGGCTGAGCTGCCGGAGCGGCGTGCTTCCCATGATGCGGTCGATCAATTCGTCCTTGTCGATGTTGCCACTCTTCAGCTGCAACAGTGTCTCCTTGGTGAGGAGGCTGTTCAGTTGGGGTAGGGTGGAGAAGACCTGCGTATTGGCCAGGTTATTGATCGGCTCCCCCTTCTCGTCGAGACATTTCAGGTAGATCGTGTTGGCATGAATACCCTCGTAGAAGGTTCCGACCGGGATACCCCCGTTGGCGGCCAGCAAGGAGATGCTGACATCGCTGCGACTCAAACCCAGGGCACGAGCGGCCGGTTGGTCATAGTCGATATTGAGCATGGGCACCTGCGACTCGTAGTCGGTCGTGATCAGGTGGACGTAGGGCGAGCGTTGCATGATCGCTTTTGCGCTATCCGCCAATTGATGCAACACGGCTGGATCGGGACCGGTGAATTGCGCCTCGATGGGATACTTCTTGAACATCAGGTTGTAGCGTTTCACCTTGACGTAGGCATCCGGGAAACGAGCGGTCAGCTCTGCTTGGATCTCATCGAGATGGTTCACCAACTCCTTCGGAGAGGTGAAATCAACGATCAGCTCGCCATAGGCCAACGAGGGATTCGCTATGCTACGCACCAGGTTGTAGCGTCCCGGTGTGCCTCCGATGGAGGTGGTGATGTGGGTGATCTCAGGACGGCTTTGCAGGTAGGTGGCCATCTCACGCAGATCCTTCTCTACACGGGTAGAGTTGTTGCCTTCCGGCAGTTTGTATTCAATGTATAATTGGTCATAGACCATGTCTGGGAAGAAACCTTGTCGCATGAAACCGTAGCCTACACCGGATAGCAGCAACAAGCCGATCATCAAACCGACAAAACTCCAGCGATGGGAGAGACCGAATCGCAGGGCTTTCCGCAGCAAGGCATAGGTCTTGCCGGTGTAAGGTTGGGCAGAGGCGACATCGCTTGCCACTTGGGGATGCAACTTCCGATTGGCCATCAAAGGCACGTGAGTCAATGCTAAGATCCAACTTAACAATAGAGAGACAGCCAGGACAATGAACAGGTCACGCGTATAGACACCAGCCGTGTCCGGGGACATGAAGATGGGCAAGAAGGCAATGATCGCAATCAACGTGGCACCCAGCAAAGGCATGGCCGTTTGCCGTCCGATGGCGGTCAACGCCTCCATCCGAGGTTTCCCCTGCTTCAGATCGACCAAGATGCCATCGACAATCACGATGGCGTTGTCCACCAACATACCCATCGCTAAGATGAAGGCACCCAGTGAGACACGCTGCATCGTGCCATCGAACGACTGCAAGAACAGGAAGGTGCCCAGCACCGTCACCACTAAGCTGACACCGATGATCAGTCCGCTCTTGAAGCCCATGGTCAGCATCAAGATGAAAACCACGATCGCCACAGACTCGATTAAGTTGATCACAAAGGTACCCAAGGAGTCCTCCACACGGTCTGACTGGAAGAACACCTTGTGATAGTCGATGCCGACCGGGAAGCGATCCGCTTTCAATTGCGCCAATTCCTTCTCTACCTCGGCACCCACCTTCACGATGTCCGCACTGCTGGAGGCGGCGATCAAGATGCCCAACGCCTGCTCGCCATCTCGCAGCAATGCGTTGCGGACAGGAGAGGCGTAAGTCTTCTCCACCTTGGCAATGTCGTTGATGCGCAGTTGATCCTCGTCATGCCCTTGGATCAACATATTGCGAATCTCTTCCACCGAAGTGAACTTGTCGCTCACGTTGAGGCGCACGCGCTGTTCTCCGTTGTCGAAATAGCCACTATAGTTGGTGGTGTTGTGCCCATTGAGTGTGGCCAGCACCTCCGCAGGCTTTACGCCGAGATTGGCCATCCGATCCTGCAAGAGGCTGATCTCGATGCATTCCGATCGTTTGCCGTAGATCTCCACGCGCTCAATGCCCTCAATCTCGTTGACGTTCCGTTTCACCAGTTCTGCGTAGTCCGCTAACTCACGATCAGAGAAGCCATCGCCCGTCAAGGCATAGAACAGGCCATAGACATCGCCGAAGTCATCCTTCACGATCGGTGTGCTCGCTCCGCTCGGGAGAGAGGCCGTGGCGTTGGTCACCCGTCGGCGCAGTTTGTCCCAGCACTGCTCCACCTCCTCGTTTTGCGTGGTGGTGGTCAGCTCCACTTGAATCAGCGAGAGGTCGTTGAAGGAATAACTCTCGATGTTGTTCACGTTGCCCATGCTGCGGATCTGTTTCTCCAAGGGATCGGTCACCTCTAATTCCACTTGATGAGCCGAGGCACCGGGATAGGTGGTCACCACCATCGCTAACTTTACCTTAATCTCCGGATCCTCCAGTTTGCTCATCTGGTAGCATCCGAAAATACCTCCAGCCAGCAACACCGCAATCAAGAAATAGATCAGGTTGCGGTTGCTGAAACTCCATTTACTAATATCGATCATAACAGGCCTCCCACGTTAGTTTCGGTTGTTTGGGGCATCGGCTTCACGCGTGCTCCCTCTTTCATCTCCCGTACGCCTGCGGCAACCACCTGGTCGCCCGGTTTCAATGTGTTGTCAGCGGCTTTCACCACGGCATGGCCATTGTTCAACAGACGCAAGGTCTCCACAGGGCAGGCCTTCACGGTTCCTTCCGCTTGATAGACGAAGAGCAGGGTCTTGCCACCCTCTGTGCGCAGGGCCGTAGTGGGTACGATGCATTCCGGTGTGCCTTCATCTTCTGTATAGCGGATGGTGACCATCGTGTTCATACCGGGAGAAGGCATTGACTTTGCCCCGTCGGCCAGCTTCAGCCGCATGGTGTAGAGCTGGTTAGCATTGGCTTTGGGGGTGATGCTGATCGGCTTCAAAGTGTAGGTCTCTCCCGGATAGAGGTCGAACGTGCAACTGAAGGTGCTGAATCGATCTCGATGGATGTAGGCAGCCGCAGGCAGATTGATCTCCACCTCGGGCGTTCCTCCACTGATCATGGAGAGCACCGGCATACCGGCTCCCACGGTCTCGTGTGCCTCGAAGATCCGTTTTTGGATCGCACCGGAGAAGGGGGCATAGAGCTTCGTGTAGGCCAGTTCATCTTGATGATGTTTGTATTTTGCAGTGATCTGCTTGAGGCCGTATGTTGCCTTGTCGTTGGCATCGCTTGTGGCGGCTCCTTCTTGGTAGAGTGCCATGACACGTTCTGCCTCGGCCTTTACTTGCAGGTATTGCGCTTCGGTGGCATCGAGCTGCACCTGGTAGTCGGTCGGATCCAGCTCGGCCAGCAGTTGTCCCGCTTGGACTGGCTTACCCTCATCCACATAGATACGGGCCAACGTGCCGCTTACCTTGAACGCTAAATTCACGTCCTGGGCAGCCTTCACCTTACCCGGATATTGCAAGGAGGTCTCTTCCGAGGCCGCTTTCACCTGTTCCAGTTTGACACTGGGAACCATCTCCTTTTGCTGGTTCGGTTCCGTGCATGCGGTGATCCATAGTCCTGCCAGGATCGCCCAACTTCCATAATATTTTTTCATTTTATACATGTTACGGTTTCTTTTTGGGAACAAAAGTAGTTTGCTTCCTCCAGTGCAGAAAGGTGCATTTGAGTGGTAGATTGTTCGAAATATCCGATTTGTTCGATTTTCCACAGGATATCTGGCTAAAATGTGTTTATTTTGCTTGCGAATAACTGGAAAATGGAACAATTAAGCGATAGTCGTCAAATGATTGGTGGTGCACATCCGGAGTTACTTCCTTTCCGGGTGTCCTATATTGTCAAGCGCAGCGAAACGCTCTTTTCCGAAGGGCAGGTTCTCTCTAATGCAGATCGTTGCGGTATGTTTATCTGTGAGCGGGGTGAGGTGGAGGTCTCGTTCGAGGAGCAGACCTATGTGATTCATCGGGGAGATATGTACATTTACTTGGCCTCCAGCTTGGTGCGTATCCGCAAGATCCACCCGGACACCGAGGGCTTTCTGCTGGATGGCAACCTCGATTTCCTGACCGTACTGGCCAATCGGGTATTGAATGCTGAGCAGATCCTCTTTATCCGCTACCATCCCTGCTTGACCTTGACGGAAGCACAGCACAAAGGTCTGCGTCATGCCCTTCATGCCTACGAGGAGCGGTTGCGTGAGCTCTACACCACCACTGCGATTGATGCCGGTAGGCGCATGGTCTTGAAGGAGCTCTATCAATCCCTGGGCAGCTCTTTCTTCTTTGAGGTTATTTATATCTATTTGACCAACAAACCGCTTGATCCCAAACCGTTGAGTAACCGTGATCTTGTCTTCCAACGTTTCTACAGCGATCTTTCCCGTCACTATCACAAGGAGCGTGAAGTCACCTTTTATGCGGCTTTGCAGCATGTCTCACCCCGTTATTTCTCCAGTCTTGTGAAGGAGGTCTCTGGCCGTTCGGCCAGTCAATGGATTGTGCAAAAAGTAATTGCCGAAGCGAAAGCCTTGTTGGAGAGGCCGGATCTCAGTATCAAAGAGATAGCTACTCGTTTCAACTTTCCTTCTCAGTCTTTCTTCGGCAAATACTTCAAGCACTACGTTGGTTGCTCTCCCAAGGAGTTCCGTCGGCAATCTGGCCACTAACGAAAGTGCATGAATCATCGAAAAAGTATATGCTGCGGCTGTTCATCCAGATTTTTGAAGTAGTCCGACCGAATCAGCTGGTCGGAGAGGGAATAGACCCTGCTCAACCGTTCAACCAATGTGTCGCCCACACATTGCATTTGGGGGCTGACCGCTGCGTTGGGTTTGTCGGGATCCAAAAGGCTTTGCCCCAATCCTTGCCAAAAGTAATGTTCCAGACCCAGGAGGGAGAGTAACGTGGGATAGATGTCGATTTGTCCCATCACCTCCTCGTGGCGTCCTGCGCAGGGGGCGTTGAGGACGATGAAAGGCGTGAAAGGCTGGGAGGAGATCACCCCTTTGCCTGCTTCCGCTCGGCAAAGTGCTTTACGATGGGAAGCTAATCCCTCATGATCTCCGGTGATCACCACCAACGTTTCTGCGTAGTCCGGACGACTTTGCAGGTAGTCCACCAAAGAGCCGATAGCTACGTCGGTATAATGCGCCACGTTCATGTAGTCGTTCATCATCGGTGGGATGGCGGTAGAGAAATGGAGTTGCTTCAACTCCTCCGGCATTTGAAAGGGAAAATGGCCGGAGTAGGTGATGAAAAGGGTGAACGCTCTTTCACCGACCGGCCAGATATTCCCTTGTCGCATTTTCTCTATACATTGTTCCACGAACGGTTGGTCTCCGATCCGTTTGCGGCTGCCAAATGCCTCGGCGGAATGGGTGAAGTCGGTATCCGAAAGAAGCGTGTCGATGCCAAAACTGCGTGCCACGGCCGCTTGGTTCCAGGTGGTTCGTCGATCGCCCGTAATCAGGTAGCTCTTCGTTCCCCGTAGGGATCGCATGGCCTTTACCAAGGTCGGATAAGTATGGTCAGGGTAGAGCGAACTGTAGGTACCGCTGCTGATTGGCAGCAACCCGGCTAACATCAGCAGTTGTGCGTCGATCGAGCGTCCTCCGTTCACTTGCGTCAGCACATGAGGCGCATAGATCGTGTGTGGTTGTTGAAGCAATCGGTTGAGGCAAGGGGTAAGCTCTTGGCCTTCGACACTTCGTTCCAGCAGCCAGCTTTCGAGGGATTCGGCCAAGATGAGCACGCATTGGGATCGGCGAGGCAAGGAGTCGGGCAGTTGATGTCGTGGAGGCAATGCCTGGAGCGCCTGTGTGAGTTGGGAGCGTACGATGGGATCGTCTGGACTTTGGGATTCCATCCATTCGTAGTAGAGTGTCCCTACCAAGGTGAACATCGGTGTGCCACTCGCATAGAGGTAGGCTGAGACACGTAGCTCCTTGTAGCGTTTGCGGAATCCACCGTCAGGATAGAGCCATCCGGTCAGCAGCAGCAGGCAACCGACCCATGTTGCTAAGCAGGGAAAGGGAGAGCCCCACGAAGGTCGGATTTTGGGCGACCACAATGCGCTACCTACCAATAGGGTCGTGAGCGGGAAGAGCAGGTCGTATAGGCGCAAAGAGCCATAGATGCTCTGCGTGAAATCCTTGAGGTTCCCTAAGATGGCGTAGCTTGAAGGGGGAATCGCTGTGTAGTAGGTGCGGTAGTACATCAAGTTGGCCACCAACCATCCATCAATCAGGAAAAGCAGCATACAGGCCACGATGCGGGAACGAGTCACAGTGGGGAGCAGCAACAGGAAGGCTGTCAGTGCGAGAGTAGAGAGGTAAAGCTCAGGATGGGAGAAGGGCGTGAATGTCGTGTAGGTACACCAAATCAAGTTGAAAATCATTATTTTCAAGCCTATGCCCCATCCCGCCAATTGCTGGGCACTCAATTTCCCCAAAAGGGTTAACCCATTTTGTTTCCAATGGCTCATCATCACACGAATCCTAACAAAGGACACAAATATAGCGAAAATCTCCGGAGTCCAACATGGAAATCTTGAAAAAAGTATAGAAAGAGTTGCAATAGAAAAACATGCCAGCGTACAAATTACAAGAAATATATGTGTGCTTCAGCCGTGAGATTGCTCTTTATTTCAGTGCTTTACAATAAAAAAGGAGATCCCTCTTTCGAAGAATCTCCTTTTTATAGCGGAAAGACAGGGATTCGAACCCTGGGAACAGTTGCCCGTTCACCGCATTTCGAGTGCGGCCCGATCGACCACTCCGGCATCTTTCCTTATTATTGCGGCACAAAAGTAGAAAAAAAATCTGGTTCCTTATGCTAATGGAAGCCTGTTTTTTGCAGTAAAAGGCTCTATTGTATGATAAAAAAGGTGCATCCTTTCAAAGGATGCACCTTACTCTTTTTGCCTATAAGACTGCCTATTCTATTTTATTTGAAATAGCGGTTATACAAGCCTTCGAAGCCTTTGCCGTGGCGAGCCTCATCCTTGCACATCTCATGAACTGTGTCGTGGATAGCATCGAGATTCAACTTCTTAGCCAAAGTAGCGATACGCTTCTTGTCCTCGCATGCACCAGCCTCGGCCTCCATACGCTTCTTCAAGTTGGTCTTCGTGTCCCAAACAACCTCACCGATCAACTCAGCGAACTTAGCAGCGTGCTCAGCCTCTTCCCAAGCGTAACGCTTGAAAGCCTCAGCTACCTCGGGATAACCCTCACGGTCAGCTTGACGGCTCATCGCCAAGTACATACCTACCTCGGTACACTCACCCATGAAATGAGCCTGCAAGCCATCCCATACCTCTTTGTCGCAACCCTTAGCTACGCCGATCACGTGCTCGTCAACGAATTTCAAAGCGCCTTCTGTCTCAACGAGTTCTTTGAACTTCTCTTTCGGTTGCTTACATTGCGGGCATCTTTCAGGTGCCTCATCTCCTTCATGTACATAACCACATACTGTGCAAATCCATTTCTTTTTCATACTATCGCAATTATTAAAAAGGTAAATAATTAAATTTCTACCGCAAATATAACGTTTCCGTTCTATCTTTGGTACGTATCATTGATAAATTTCTTCTATCGTTTCATCAATTCTATTGATGAGGATCCTTTGTGTTGATCTATTTGAGCCATTTATCCAACCACTCGAAGAAGGTTCGTTGCCACAAGACACCATTCTGGGGTTTCAATACCCAGTGATTCTCGTCGGGATAGATCAACAGCTCTGCGGGAACCCCCCTAAGCACGGCGGCATTGAATGCGGCCATACCTTGGTTAGCCAAGATGCGGTAGTCCTTCTCGCCATGAATACAAAGAATAGGGGTGTCCCATTTATCGACGAAACGGTGCGGAGAGTTGGCGAAGGTGCGCTGAGCGGTAGCGTTCTGACGATCCCAGTATGCGCCGCCCATATCCCAGTTGGCAAACCACATCTCCTCTGTTTCTAAATACTGCATCTCCATATTGAAGATACCATCGTGAGCGATGAATGCCTTGAAACGCTTGTCATGATGACCGGCCAACCAATAGACAGAGAAGCCACCGAAGCTGGCTCCTACACAACCCAAACGATCCTTATCCACGAACGGCTCTTTCGCTACCTCGTCGATCGCCGTGAAGTAATCACGCATACATTGTCCACCATAATCGCCACTAACGGCCTCGTTCCATTCGATGCCGAAGCCCGGAAGACCACGGCGGTTAGGCGCTACGATGATATAGTCGTGAGCGGCCATGATCTGGAAGTTCCAGCGGTAAGACCAGAATTGGCTGACGGGACTCTGCGGACCTCCCTCGCAGAAGAGGAGCGTGGGATACTTCTTGTTGGGATCGAAGTGAGGGGGATAGATCACCCAGGTCAGCATCTGTTTGCCGTCTGTCGTGGTCATCCAGCGCTCCTCCACACGACCCATCTCCAGTTGATCGTAGAGGTGCTTGTTCTCGAAGGTCAGCTGCTTCACCTCGCCATTTGTCTCGATGGCGTAGATTTCATCCGCTGCGCTCATGGAGTGACGCTTCACGATCAAGCGGTCGCCACAGAGGGCCAAAGAGGCGTAGTCTGCTACATCCGATGTGATCAGTTCCACCCGGCAAGCGGTGGCGTCGTTCTCCTCATGCTGATCGAGGTGGATGCTATACACCTGCGTGGTGCCGTGCCATACACCCGTGAAGTAGATCTGACGGGCATCGGGGCTCCACAAAAAGGCATCCACATTGGAGGCGAATGCCTTGCTGACAAACTGCTTCTCACCTGTGGATCGATCCATTACGCACAGACGGTTCCAATCGGCCTCGTAACCATCCCGTGCCATGCTCTGCCAAGCGATGTATTTCCCATCGGGAGAGTATTGCGGGTTGGTGTCGTAGCCACCCATCTCCGTGCTGTTAGCTGTCGCCTTGCAGAGGTTGGTGGTGGATCCGCTTGCTAAGTCATATTCATAAATATCGGAATCTGTCGAGATGGCATACGCCAATCCCGTCTTTGCCCGGCAAGTGTAAGCCACCTTGTCAGATGCGGGACTCCATGCCAACTGCTCGATACCACCAAATGGCTTCATTGGGCTTTCGTAGGGTTGACCTTCGAGCAGGTCTTTGGCCTTACCGAACTGGTTGCCATCGAAATCCGCCACGAAAGGATGGGGAGCGGTAGTCACCCATTCATCCCAATGCTTGTACATCAAGTCGGTCACGATGATACCCGTCGTCTTGTCTAAGTCGGGGTACTTGTCTTGTGTGCTGGGCACGGTCTTCACTTGTGCGATAAAGAGCAGGTGACGCTCATCCGGCGAGAAGGCGAACCCCTCGATGTCTTTGTCGAAATGGGTGAGTTGCTGACGGCCCGAACCATCCGGATTCATCTCCCATACCTGGCTACTGCCACTTTCACTACTGAGGAAGGCGATCTTCGTCCCTCCCTTGATCCAGACCACATTGCTCTCCGATTTCGGGGTATGCGTGATCTGCTGGTTGCCGGAGCCATCTGCGTTCATCACGAAGATCTCCCGGTTGCTCTTGTTCTGTGGCACGCTGTAATAGCCCACCGTGTAAGCGATCTGTTTACCGTCGGGGGAGACCTGGTAATCGCCGATGCGCCCGAAAGCCCACAACGCTTCCGCCGTCATTCGTCCATCTTGGATCTGAATGTCGGACTTGCCAATCAATTCGCCTGTCGCTTGATCGGCTTGCTCAGAAGTGGCACATGCGCCCAATAGGAGGGAGGTGGCCATCATCATTGTTCCGATTGATTTATTCATGTTGTTTACTGCTATTTTGTGTTTCTGTGCTGCGAAAGTAATCATTTTTTCTGATTCCCCAAGTCGCAACGCTTACATCCTTGGCAGCAGCAACCTCCCTTGGTGGGTTTCCTCAATAGGTTGTACACCCGATAACCCACGTACCCGAAGGTTGCCACGCCGATCCCATATACTACGATATCTTGCCACATGCGTTGTTTCCCTTTTGTTCTATGTAAATAACCTAATTAGGCTCCGATTTGTTCAACTGATCAGACCGACCAAGAAACTGCCGGTTTGATACACGATAAAGGAGGCCACCCAGGCCAACAAACAGGTGTAAACGATCACGAACAGGCCCCATCGCCAGGAGCCCGCCTCATTGACAATAGCTGTGATGGTGGCGACACAGGGGAAGTAGATCAGCACGAAGATCATCAAGCTCAGTGCGATCAGTGGCGTGAAGAGGTGATTGCCCGCCGCGTCTTGATCCGCTATCAACCGATCGCCCAAGGCTTGTCCATCCTCGTCGGCCGATCCCGTATAGAGCACGCTCAATGTACTAACCACAACCTCCTTTGCGGCCATACCACTCAGCAGGCTGACACTGATTTTCCAGTTGAATCCCAACGGCTTCAGCAACGGCTCCACTGCCTGTCCGATCTGCCCGATATAAGAGTTTTGCTGGTGGTCGATGTGCTGTTCGAGAGATAATCGCTCCAACGCCTCCGTTTTCTCGGGCGAGTCAGTCGCCTGTTCCCACGTTACGATCTCCTGTTCGAAACGCTCACTGTTGGGGGTCTGCCGCGGGAAATACCCCAAGAACCAGATCAAGATGGAGGCGACTAAGATAATGCCACCCATCTTATGGAGATACTGCTTCGCCTTCTCCCACATGTGAATCAGGATGGATTTGCCCGTCGGCATACGATAGGGGGGGAGCTCCATCACGAACGGCACGTCCTCGCCCTTGAACAGGAATCGACGGAAGAGCCGGGCGGCGATGACCGCCAAGCAAACACCGATCACATACATCAACAGCATGACAACTCCACCATTCTTCGGGAAGAAGGCTCCCGTCAGGAGCACATAGACCGGCAGACGGGCACTGCAACTCATCAACGGCAGGATCAACATCGTGATCATGCGGCTATTGCGGCTCTCGATCGTGCGGGTGGCCATGACCGCCGGCACGTTGCAACCGAATCCCATCACCAAGGGGATGAACGATTTACCGTGCAACCCCATCTTGTGCATGATCTTATCCATGATGAAGGCGGCTCGTGCCATGTAGCCGGAATCTTCCATGAATGAGATAAACATATAAAGGATCAAAATATTGGGGAGGAAGACAATTACTCCACCTACACCACCGATAATGCCATCTATCAAGAGGTCTTTTAATGCTCCTTCGGCCATGTGTGCACGGATGAGTCCCCCTATCCACTCAACTAACGTCTCGATCCATTCCATCGGGTAGCTTCCAAGGCGGAAGGTGGCCTCAAACATGATCCACATGAAGAGGATGAAGATAGGGAATCCTAACACTTTATGCGTCACGAAGAGGTCAATCAACTGTGTACTGGTAGCCTCCTTGATTTTGCTCTGTTCAAAGGTCTCTCTCAGGGCTCCCGAGATGAAGCCATAGCGTGCGTCTGTGAAGGCAGTCTCGCAATCCACCTGCAACAGGTTCTCAATCTGCTGCGCCGTATGATCTCGTTCCTGTAGGATCTGCTCGCCACCCGGCAACTGTCGTACTTCCTGCTCAATCTCCTTGTCGTTCTCCAATAGCTTGATGGAGAGGTATCGGCGGGAGAGGCTCTTTGGGATCTCCCCATCCTTCTCCAACCGCTTCTTTAAGGTGGCGATCCCTCGCTCCAAGCAGTCACCATAATTAATATGGATGTGGCGAATCACCGGGTCTTGCTCCTCATAGACTTGGATCACCCGTTTAAAAAGCGTGTCAATGCCAAAACCGGTCTTACTGATCGTCGGGATGATGGGCGTTCCGATCATCTTTCCCAGCGAGTCATAGTCGAGCTTGTTCCCTTGTCGCTCCAATTCGTCATACATATTCAGGGCGATCACCATCCGCTCGTCCATGTCGATCAGCTGCGTGGTCAGGTAGAGGTTACGCTCTAAGTTGGAAGCGTCCACCACATTGATCACTACGTCTGGCTGCTCCTCGTTGAGGTGCTTACGTACGTATAGTTCTTCCGGCGTGTAGGCGGATAAGGAGTAGGTGCCGGGCAGATCCACGATCTTGAAAGTGTAACCATCTTGGTGGAAAACACCCTCCTTGGCATCAACGGTCACGCCGCTGTAGTTCCCCACATGCTCGTGGGCACCTGAGGCGAAGTTGAACAACGAAGTCTTGCCACAGTTAGGGTTGCCCACTAAGGCCACGTTGATGGTCTTTCCCTTGTTGAGCGCCATGGCGCGCCACTCCTCGTCGGAGGGGAGGACATACTCATCGGCGGTGGGTACGCTCCCCGCTGCGCTCAAGTGCTTCTCCTCCTCAAACTCCGCCGCACTAACCACCTCGATCAAAGCGGCGTCCGATCGCCTTAAAGACACGTCATATCCCATCACCCGATAATGGATCGGGTCTTTTAAAGGGGCGTTCTGGATCACGATCACCTCCTTGCCTCGGATAAATCCCATCTCAATGATGCGCTTACGGAAAGCGCCACGTCCCATGACCTTGACGATAATACCTTTTTCACCTGTACGAAGTTCTGATAATCTCATTTCTCTTTTTGCTTTTCGAAGCAAAGGTAAGGTGTTCTCGCCTTTTTTGTGTATGTTTGCGCCGATAAAATTTCAATAGCAAACAGATGAAAATTCAAAAAAAATGGCTTGCCGTTGTCGGCCTGCTTTTAATCCTCTGTGCTATAAGTTGTAAACGGGAGGTTAAACCGTTCACTTTTAGCTATAGCATGGAGAGTGTGAACAACTACAAGGTCATGTTGTCATTTGGCAGTGATAAGCAATACCGGGTTGAGCGTTACAATTATTTTATGGATAATTTCGCTCATAAACGCGATCCAAAAATTATCGATGGCGTGATGACCGATGCGGAATACAACCGCTTGGCTACGTTAGTGGCTGAGTCGGATCTCCTCTCAATGGACGATTCCTATGGCTTCGATAAGGCCCCTACGGGAGGCTTAGGCGACATTGTCTATCAGATCTCTTACACCTGTGGAGGGGAGGAGAAATACATCTCCATCCGTAGTACTGAGGGGCAGCGTTATTCTGATGCTTTTGTTGAGTTGGTGCGGGAAATCACACGGTTCAACAATGAGAAGCTAAAATAGCTCATTTCACTCCATCCTGACAATGAACTGCGCCTACCTATGTATCGGATCCAATCGCAACAAGGAGGTGAACATAAAGCGGGCGGAGGAGATGCTTCGTGCACGCTTTGCCTCTATTCGTTTTTCGCCATTGATGGAGACGGAGGCGATTGGATGTCCTGGGGCAGAGCGCTACTTGAATCAAATGGCTGTCTGCTACTGTGAGGAGCCATTAGACGAGGTGCAAGTAACCTTGAAGCGGATGGAATGGGAGATAGGCCGTCGGCCGACAGATAAAGCCACGGGCCGAATGCCAATTGATATCGATCTAATACAGTGGAATGACCAGCCGCTGAAACCTGCCGATCTGCAGCGCTCTTATGTGAAAGAAGGACTTCGTTATCTATAAATCTATCCCTCCTCTTGTTGCATCTCTACCTCCTTCACTTTGCGGAAGAGGTCGGAGGCGAAGATGAAGTCGTTGAGCGCTTGGTTGTTGGAGGTGATGACCTGATCTTTCGTGCCTTGCCACTCCTTCATGCCCTCCTTGATGAAGACGATGTTGTCGCCGATGTTCATCACGGAGTTCATGTCGTGGGTGTTGATCACGGTGGTCATCTGATACTCCACCGTGATGTCGTGAATCAGGTCGTCGATCAAGAGGGAGGTCTTCGGGTCGAGGCCGGAGTTGGGTTCGTCGCAGAAAAGGTACTTCGGGTTGAGCGCGATGGCTCGTGCGATGGCCGCACGCTTCATCATACCGCCACTGATCTCAGAGGGGTAGAGGTGGCCCGCATCGGCCAGGTTGACACGCTCTAAGCAGAACTCGGCTCGCTCACGCCGCTGCTTGGCGGAGTCTTTCGAGAACATATCGAGCGGGAACATGACATTCTCAAGCACGGTCATGCTATCAAACAGGGCGGAGCCTTGAAACAGCATACCCATCTCACGGCGCAGCATGTTGAGCTCATGCTTGTTCATGGTCAGCAGGTCACGACCGTCGTAGAGGATCTGGCCGGAATCGGGGCGAATCAAGCCGATGATATTCTTGATCATGACGGTCTTACCCGATCCGCTTCGACCGATAATCAAATTGGTCTTGCCATCTTCAAACAGCGTGCTGATGTCTTTCAAGACGGTGCGCCCGTCGAACGATTTGATAATGTGCTTTACTTCGATCATACTTCTTTTCCGCTTTTAAGTCAACATCAATTGGGTCAAAATCACGTCGGCGAGCAGGATCATGATGCTGCTCATCACCACGGCGTTGGTGCTGGCCTTACCCACCTCTAAGGCGCCTCCCTTCACGTTGTAGCCGAAATAGGAGGCGATGGAGGAGATGATGAAGGCATAGACAACGGACTTGATGATGGAGTACCAGATGTAGAACTCCGTGAAATAGAATTGCAAGCCATACTCGAAGGAGGCGGGTGTCATGCCAGTCGTGGAGTTGTAGCTGGCGAAGATACCGCCACAGATGCCGGTGAACATACTGAATATCACCAAGACGGGGATGAAGATCATCAGCCCGACCATCTTCGGGAGGATCAGGAAGTTGGCGGAGTTGACACCCATGATCTCCATGGCGTCGATCTGCTCCGTCACCCGCATGGTGCCGATCTCGGAGGCGATGTTGCTGCCCACTTTTCCGGCGAGGATGAGGGCCATGATGGAGCTGGAGAACTCCAGGAGGATGATCTCACGGGTCGTATAACCAATCGTGAATTTCGGGATCAGTGGAGAGCTGATGTTCAAGGAGATCTGGATGGCGATAACCGTTCCGATAAAGATGGAGATGATGATCACGATCCAGAGCGAATCGACTCCCAGTTTATAAATCTCTTTGATGAGCTGCTTGAAGAACATGCTCCAACGGTCGGGGACGGTGATGCTTTTCATCATCAGCATCGTATATTCCCCCATGCTATGTAACGCTTTATTCATGACTTTTCTGCTCGCTAAGTACTTTTTTCTTGTGAAGCTACCTATTTAGCCGTCGGCAAAGGTAACGATTTTTTCCGAACAGCCGGAAAAATCGACCGTGTAGTTTCCGTTTACCGTGCGGAGATGCTATCTTCGCGGGAAAACAAACTGAAACAATCGTATGAAACGTTATTGTCAGACATTGGATTTGAAAGCGGATGAGGAGCTGATCCGGGCGTATTGCCATTGGCATTCGCCGGAGCATATCTGGCCGGAGATACCGGAGGGGATCCGGTCAGTGGGTATCTTGAATATGGAGATCTATCGCTTGGGGACGAGGCTCTTCATGATTGTGGAGACTCCTGATGACTTTGACTGGGAGGCGGCTTTCGCTCGCTTGGCCACATTAGATAAACAGGCGGAGTGGGAGGCTTTTGTCAGCCAATTCCAGCAGGCGGCTCCGGGCAGCAGTTCGGCGGAGAAGTGGCAGTTGATGGAGCGGATCTTCAAGCTCCCTCAAGGGAAAGCGCGGGAGGAATAAGCGATGGAGAAAATGCGTAAACGTTCGTTGGTGGCCGCTCCGGGGGGTGGCTCCTATCTGCTTCCTTTCGTGCTGATCACGAGCCTCTTCCTGTTGTGGGGCTTTGCGCATGGTCTGTTAGATGTGCTGAATAAGCATTTTCAAGGGGTATTCACGATGTCGAAAGCGGAGAGTGGGTTGGTACAGTTCTCGACCTATATTGCCTACTTCCTGATGGCACTGCCGGCAGGTGCATTCATGCGTCGCTATGGCTACCGGCGAGGGATCATCTTGGGGCTCTCGCTCTTTGCTGCGGGAGCCTTCGGGTTCATCCCGGCGGCCTTCTTACACGCCTCTACGCCCTTTTTGATCGCGCTGTTCGTGATCGCTTGCGGCCTATGTATCTTGGAGACGGCAGCTAATCCTTACGTCACGGTGTTAGGCCCCTCAGAGGGTGCGGCTCAGCGACTGAACCTGTCGCAATCATTCAACGGCTTGGGCTGGATCTTGGGACCTTTTGTAGGTGGCCTGCTGATTTTCGGCGCACCGGAAGGGGATGCGTTGGCGTTGGCTAAACCCTACATCTTGGTGGGTAGCGTGGTCTTAGTGGTGGCCCTGCTTTTCTTCTTCACCCGCCTTCCGGAGGTGAAGCGCGAGGAGAGCGAGGAGGCGACCGCTATAGCAACTTCGGCTGACTCGCTTCCGCTTCTGCGTCAGGGGCAGTTTGTACGTTCGGTCATGGCTCAGTTTTGCTATTGTGCGGCACAGACAGGTATCTTTAGTTTCTTCATCAACTACGTGACAGAGGCCGATGCCTCAATCAGCAACTTGCAGGCTTCTCGCATCCTGGCATTTGGTGGTATGGCGCTCTTTATGATCGGTCGGTTGACCGGTAGTGCGGCGATGCGTTGGCTGGCTCCCCGTCGGCTGTTGGCGACCTACTCGCTCTTGAGTGTCCTCTGCATGGGATTGGTGATCGCCTCTTGGGGTACGCTCTCGCTCTATGCGCTTTATTTGAGCTTCTTCTTCATGTCGATTATGTTTCCGACCATCTTTGCCCTCGGCCTGGAGGGGGTGGGCGTGAACCAAACGAAGAAGGCCTCCTCGTTTATCGTAATGGGCGTGGCTGGTGGTGCGTTCAGTCCGATGCTGATGGGTTACATCGGCGAGACGACGATGGCCGTGGGTTTCGTGGTGCCGCTCTGTGCCTTCCTCTACATACTCTATTTTGCGTTGCGTTGTAAGTAAAAAGGGGGGCGGAAATCGCCCCTCTTCACCGTTTTTGAAGGGGAAAAAATAATTGTTTGAAAAGTCGTTGCCGAATGGGAAATAATTTCTAAATTGCCGCACTTTTCAGAAGACATGGAAAAACCAAACAAGTGTGTGCAAAGCTGAAAGGTTTTATTGATCTTAAATGTTAGTGCTATGGTACAGAAATTATTCATTAGGGACTTGACCTTGAGAGACGGTCAGCAATCGTCGTTCGCGACACGTATGAAACAATCACAAATCGACCGTGTCTTGCCCTATTACAAAGACGCCGGATTTTATGCCATGGAGGTATGGGGAGGTGCCGTCCCTGACTCCGTGATGCGCTACCTCAACGAGAGTCCTTGGGACCGTTTGGAGAAGATCAAGGCCGCCGTTGGCGACGCCTCCAAATTGACCGCTTTGTCTCGTGGACGAAATTTGTTTGGATACAGTCCCTACACCGACGAGATCATCGAAGGCTTCTGTCGCAACTCCATCGCCTCAGGCTTGGGCATCATGCGAATCTTCGATGCGCTCAACGATGTGGATAATGTGAAATCAACCATTAAATACGTCAAGAAGTTCGGAGGCATAGCAGATTGTGCCGTTTGCTATACCATCGACCCGCACTTCACGACGATGGAGCGTCTCAAAGCCTTCCTAAAGGGAAAACCACTACCGAAAGCGGTCTTTACGGATGCTTATTTCCTCGACAAGGCGAAGCAGATGGAGGCACTTGGGGCGGACATGATCACCATCAAGGATATGAGCGGCTTGATCCCGCCGAAACGGGTGGCCAGCTTGATCCGTCTCTTCAAGAAGCATCTGCATGTACCCATTGATTTCCATACCCATTGTACACCGGGTTATGGCTTGGCTTCGGTCTTGTCGGCCATCGTGAACGGGGTGGATATTGTCGATACGAACATCTGGTATTTCGCCGGAGGTCCGGCAGCTCCCGCTATCGAGTTGATCTATCTCTTCTGCCAAAAGATGCAGATCGACTGCGGTGTCAATATGGAGGCTGTGGCGAAGATCCGGGAAGAGTTGAAAGGAATCCGCAAGGAGCTGGAGGCATTCGATGCCGTGAAGCAGTTCCCGAACGCTTTCGATCCGTTGAAAGACAAGCTGCCGGCTGAGATCGACCAGGCCCTCGACCGGGCGATCGCTTTGGCGAAATCGGAGCAAGAGGAGGAGTTGCTGGCCGTTTGTCATCAGATCGAGCAATACTTCAACTTCCCGAAACCGAATGAGCTGGTGAAGAATGCGGAGATTCCGGGTGGTATGTACACCAACATGGTGGCGCAGCTCAAGCAACTCAAGGCGGAAGACATCCTGGAGAAAGCGATGACGTTGATTCCTACGGTTCGCTTGGCAGCCGGTTTGCCGCCGTTGGTTACGCCGACCAGCCAGATCGTGGGCGCGCAAGCTGTCAACTGCGCGTTGGATCAACGTGCGGGTAAAGCGATGTACACCAACGTCTCCAATCAATTCGTGAACTTGGTGAAGGGTGAGTATGGCAAGACCCCTGTCCCCGTGGATCCAGAGTTCCGTCTGAAGATCGCCGGTGTGCGTGAGGAGACGCCCTACGATACCTCTCGCTATCAGATGCAACCCAACCCCGTTTTGGAGGATTGCGGTGGCGTGAAGTTGGCCGAGAACGAGAAGGAGCTACTCTTGTTAGAGCTCTTCCCCTTGGTGGCGAAAACCTTCCTGACCAACTTGAAGAAGGAGCGTTATCAAGCTACGCAAGCGGTTAAACAGCCGGAAGAGGCCGCTCCAGTGGCGAAAAAGCAACCCATCACTGGTCATGTGATCGCCGCTCCGATGCCGGGACGTGTCTTGAGCGTCAAGGTGAAACCGGGCGACACCGTGAAACGCAACCAAGAGCTCTTGGTTTTGGAGGCGATGAAGATGGAGAATAGCATTATGGCGGATAAGCCGGGTGTGATCAAGCAGGTGCTTGTTGGCGATGGTGAGAGCGTAGGTGCGGATGCTCCCTTGGTGGAATTTGAATAAGTGATCGCTGTCACATGTTGACCCTAAGGAGGCGGACTTCCCTGTGCAAAGGTTCGCACCCTTAGGGTTGTTTTTTTATGAACTGTACCCCTCTTGTAGAGCGGCCAAGAGTGCAAGTATTGCTATTCCTGCAGCCAACCCTTGGAATAAAGCAGTCTCTATAACATAGATACTAATAAACAGCAGCAAACCGGTTAAACGATTGAGCAAGGTATGCTGGAATATATTTGTGCTCTTTCTCAAATAAGTACAAAGCATGTTACCGATTCGGATGCACACGATGCAGACAAGGAGCCCCCACAGCCAAGCCGGGAAATGGAGGATCGGCCAAATTTTCCACCCAATCACTCCGAAAGCGATCAAATCAGCAGCTCCATCCAATTGAGCACCGAAGGGAGTTGTACAGTGCCAACGCCTTGCCAACCACCCGTCAAGTATATCGCTGATGCCGATCAGCGTATAAAGCAAGTAAAACAGGGGGGAGAGCGTCTCAGTCATACCTAACGGAATGCAGAGCAACATTCGTGCAAATGTGAGCAAATTTGGGATGCAATGTCTCTTATCTTTCATTGCTGAATCGAGGAATCAAGGATTGAGCAAAACGGAGATTTAGGGCGGTAAGGAGGATTCCTAACGGCACCGCTACGATGGATTGAGCGGGAGATACCATCAGGATGGGCCAGCAGGAGTAGATGATCCACAAGCTGATGGGTAAGCAGATGAGACTGGTTGCTAAAGCCGGGATATACCCACGGAACAGGATCGCTTGAACGACATGCACCACCAAATGTAATGTATAAGCCATGAATGCACCCACCCATAATAACTTGAAAAACATCCAAGGTAGAGAGGCCAACAGACAGAAGAGGATGCAGATACACAACTCCTCAAACACCGCCACAGCGAACCCTTCGGTGGTAAAGTTCGTATAAACCTGTGCGATCTTCGGAAATCGTTTGGCAAGGATCGACTCGTTTCTGATGAGCCAGCTTCGCAACCCGATAATCTCTTCCATGTCGTGAAACATGAAAAGTGTCGGGAACAGCCAGATGTAGGTATCTATTGTCATGATCAATCTGTTATTTCTGTGCCCGATAATCCTTAGGAGAGAGGCCGACATGGAGCTTGAAGAACTTGCGGAAGGTGAATTGCTCCGGGAAGTGAAGCTCAGTGGCAATCTCCTTGATGCTCTTGTTGGTTTGCCGCAAGAGGAGTTGCGCATTAAAAATGGTGATGGTCGCAATCCATTCGGAAGGAGTCTTGCCGGTGTTCTTCTTCACGATGCGGGTAAAGTGGCTGGGGGAGAGGTTCGCTTGCGAGGCATAGTAACCGACGCTTCGCTCCGTTTGGTAATGCTGATTCAAAAGAAAGAGAAACTGGAAAGCGATCATCGTGTGCGGATTCCCCTGCTCGGGATTGACCATATTCTGACTGCGGGTATAGAGGAACACAAACTCCACAAAAGTTTCCTGTATCAACAGCTGAATCATTAACTTGACCATGCTTAACGCATACTCGTCGCTCAACGTCTGCAACAATGATTGTTTGGAGGCAATCCACTTCGCTCTTTCAAGGAATAGGGTAGTTTGTGCCTCGTCGAGTTGCAGGCAGGGATAACTCCGCATGCGGGTACCCAAGGTTTGATTGGCAATCTGGCGGATGATGCGATAAATCACCTCCATCTCATCCAAAATAGTGGCCTCTTGGTAGTCGGCTTCCCTCGACAGCTCGTAGAAGGAGAGAACAGGAGAGGAGAAACAGAGCATTCCCGGCTTGATGTGATACAATTGACCATTATACAACACCTTCCGGCTGCCGGCTACGCAGAGAATCATACCGGCTTTGTCTCTTAGAAAATCAAACGTTATTTTCTCCATGTGCGCAAAGATAGGAAAGATTGGCTACAAAACGGAGAAATAGTCTAATTTGCTCAATCCACGTCAGATATTACCCTTGTCGGCATTGGGGAAAATAGCTACTTTTGCAATTGATATCGAAAGAATTAAAGTGTCATTTTGTAGAATCCATTAAAGTAAACGCATGATGAAAATACATCAATACATCTGCAGTGTGGCCATCGGGTTGGTGCTGGGCGCATGTACGTCGCAGGAGGAGCAGTATGACGCCTCCGGGATATTCGAGACCACCGAGGTGATCGTGTCAGCCAAAGGGACGGGTGAGTTGCAATCGTTCCAAGTGGAGGAGGGGCAAGCGGTGCGGCAAGGGGAGGTGTTGGGATGGATCGACACCCTGCAACTCTCGTTGAAAGATCGGCAGCTGGCGGCCTCCCTGTTGGCCACCGAGAGCAAGCGGCTCGACGAGAAGCGCCAAGTGGCGCACCTGCGTCAGCAAATCGAGAACCTGCAACGGGAGAAAGAGCGCTTCACCACCTTGCTGAACGCTAAAGCGACGACCGCCAAGCAGGTGGATGACATTGACTACCAGATCAAGGTGCTACAGAATCAATTAGTGGCGACACAAGAGCAGATCAACAGTTCCAACAGCAGTCTTTCCCGCCAAAGCGAGAGCATCCAAGCGCAACGGGCGCAGATGGAGGATCAAATACGCAATGCCATGATCTCCAGTCCTATCACGGGAACGGTCTTGACCAAGTATGCGGAGCAAGGGGAGTTCGCGGTTCCGGGCAAGGCGCTGTTCAAAGTGGCTGATGTGAGCCGGATGAAGCTCCGTGCTTATATCACCGCCGATCAATTAACGCAGTTGCAGATCGGTCAAGCAGTAGTGGTTTATGCGGATCGTGGCACAACCGATCGAAAACGTTATGCGGGACGGGTGGTTTGGATTGCCGACAAGGCGGAGTTCACCCCGAAAACCATTCAGACACGCAACGAGCGAGCCAATTTGGTGTATGCCGTGAAGATCGCCGTCGAGAACGATGGCTTCATCAAGCGAGGCATGTATGGGGAAGTGCGGTTTAATGAGGAGTGAGGAGTTAGGAATGAGGAATTGATTGACTGAGGAATTAGGAGTGGGAAGTGAGTAGTTATGATTCTTGAAGTGAATGAGTTGAAGAAACGTTACGGCAAGGTAGATGCGTTGCGGGGGATCTCTTTCGAGGTGGAAGAGGGAGAGATCTACGGGTTGATCGGACCGGATGGAGCGGGCAAGACCACGCTGTTTCGGATCCTGGCCACGCTGCTGTTGGCCGATGGAGGCACAGCAACCGTGGATGGCTTGGATGTCGTGACGCAATACAAGGAGATTCGCCAACGGATCGGCTATATGCCCGGTCGTTTCTCGCTCTATCAAGACCTATCGGTAGAGGAGAACCTCCAGTTTTTCGCGACCATCTTCGGCACGACCATTCAAGCGAACTACGCTTTGGTGGCCGACATCTATCGGCAGATTGAGCCCTTCAAGGATCGCAAGGCGGGCAAGCTCTCGGGTGGTATGAAACAGAAGTTGGCCCTGTCGTGCGCCTTGATTCATGCGCCACGGGTGCTGTTCCTGGATGAACCTACAACCGGGGTGGATCCCGTCTCTCGCAAGGAGTTTTGGGCGATGTTGAAGAAGCTGCAGCGGGAGCAGGGGATCACGATCGTGGTCTCTACGCCCTATTTGGACGAGGTGCGGCAATGCGACCGCATCGCTTTCCTGCATGAGGGAGAGATCCGTGGGATCGGCACACCGGAGGAGATCCTGCAACGCTTTGCGGACATCTTCTGTCCCGCGTCGTTGAACCATACCACTACACAAGCGGAGTCAGAGGCGGCGATCGAGGTCAGCCATTTGGTCAAGACCTTCGGCGATTTCCGGGCGGTGAACGACATCTCTTTCCGCGTGAGGCGAGGGGAGATTTTCGGCTTCTTGGGGGCGAACGGAGCGGGCAAGACCACGGCCATGCGGATGCTCTGTGGATTAAGCCGTCCGTCGGCGGGCGAGGCCACGGTGGCTGGCTTCGATGTCTATCGGCAGACGGAGCAGATTAAGCGGCACATCGGCTACATGAGCCAGCGCTTCTCGCTCTACGACGATCTGACCGTCTATGAGAACCTGCGACTGTTTGGAGGCATCTACGGGTTAAGCGGTAAAGTGATCCGGGAGAAAGCCCGGCTGCTGTTGGAGGAGTTGGGATTGGCGGCTGAACGGGATACGTTGGTGCGCTCTTTACCGTTGGGATGGAAACAGCGGCTCGCTTTCTCACAAAGCATCTTCCACGATCCCCAGATTGTCTTCCTCGATGAGCCAACCGGGGGTGTGGATCCGGCCACTCGTCGCCAATTCTGGGAGTTGATCTATCGGGCGGCCGATCGGGGTATCACGGTGTTCGTCACCACACACTACATGGACGAGGCAGAGTATTGCGACCGCATCAGCATCATGGTGGATGGCAAGATCAAAGCCCTCGACACACCAGCCGCCTTGAAGCAACAGTTTAGCGCTCCGACGCTCTATGAGGTCTTCCTGCAATTGGCACGGGCGGCAAAGAGGAGCGAGGGTTAGTAAATTAAAAATACGATGAAGCGATTTTTTTCATTTGTCAGAAAAGAGTTCTATCATATCTTCCGCGATAAGCGCACGATGCTGATCCTGCTGGTGATGCCTATCGTGATGATCATCCTTTTCGGCTTTGCGATCACCACGGAGGTGAAGAATGCCCGGTTGGCCATTCTCGACTATTCACAGGATGCCGTGACTACCCGCATTCGGGAACACTTCGCACAGAATCGCTACTTCACGTTGGAGGCTGAGCTGTTCGACGATGCAGCTATTGATCGCCTTTTCCGAGAGAATAAGATTGATGTGGTGTTGGTCTTCAATGATCATTTTGCGGGAGAGTTACGCCACTCCGGACAAGCCTCCGTACAGTTGCTGACCGATGGCTCCGAACCCAATCAAGCGGCGATGCGCACGGGGTATGCCAGCCAGATCTTAGCCACCTTTGCGCAACGCTATGCGGAGGAGATGGGTATGGAACCGACCTTCCAGATTGTACCGATCACCCGTATGCTCTATAATCCACAGAGCAAGAGCGAATACAACTTCGTGCCTGGCGTTATTGGCTTGATCTTGATGCTGATTTGCGCCATGATGACCAGTATCTCCATCGTCCGTGAGAAGGAGATGGGCACGATGGAGGTGCTCTTGGCCTCCCCATTGCCACCTATCGTCATTGTGTTGGCGAAGTTAGTACCCTATTTCGTGATTTCCTGTCTCAACCTCACGACCATCTTGCTGCTCTCCACCTTCCTGCTTCATATCCCTATTGCGGGAAGTCTGATCGGGTTGGTGGCGATCACGCTGCTCTATATCATGGTGGCTTTGCTCCTTGGGTTGTTCATATCCACCTTAGCGAACAGCCAGTTGGCGGCCATGTTGCTCTCGCTGTTGCTCATCGTGCCGACGGTTTATCTCTCCGGGTTGGCCTTCCCGATCGAGAGTATGCCGGAGGTGTTACAACGCATCTCAAACATTGTCCCTGCTCGTTGGTATATTGCAGTCGTGCGAAAGCTGATGATCCAAGGGGTGGAGATGCGTTATGTCTTGCATGAGACCGCTGTGTTGGCGTTGATGGCGGTGGTGTTGTTATTGGTTTCCTGGAAATTGTTTAAAACCCGCTTATAATCTCTCCGAATATGATCCTTCCTTATCTCATCGAAAAAGAGTTCAAACAGATGATGCGAAACATCATCCTGCCGATCGTCTTTATCGTCCTGCCGATTGGTATGATCAATTTGATGCCTCGGGCGGCTACGCAGGAGGTAAAGAATTTGACCATCAGCGTGATCGACAACGACCATAGCACCTGGTCGCAACGTTTGATCCAAAAACTGTCGGCCTCCACCTATTTCTCATTGACGGATGTCTCATCGACTTACGACGCTGCCTTGCATCGGGTGGAGGCTGGCGAAGCCGATTTCATCGTGGAGATCGAGCCCGATTTCGAGCGGAACTTAGTGCGAGAGGGAGTGAGTCGTGTGCTGATCTCCGCCAATGCGGTCAATGGCGTGAAGGCGGGGTTAGGATCTTCTTATCTCTCGCAGATTATCACCGACTATGCGACGGAGTTGCGGGAGGAGCAGGGTGGGGTGGCTTCGGCTGTCAGCCAGCCGGGGTTGACCGTAGCTCCCCGTTATCTCTACAACCCCACATTAGATTATAAATGTTTCATGATTCCCGGGTTGATCGCCATGCTTTTGGTGCTCATCGTCGGATTCCTACCTGCGCTCAACATCGTAGGCGAGAAGGAGAGGGGCACCATCGAGCAAATCAACGTGACTCCTATTGGTCGTTTTGCGTTTATCTTCTCGAAGCTGATTCCTTACTGGGCAGTGGGTCTCTTCATTTTGTCCTATTCCATGCTGTTGACTCGGTTGATCTACGGCTATGTGCCTGCGGGCAATATCGGGTTGATCTATCTGTTCGCCACGCTCTTTATTCTTGTCGTGTCGAGCCTTGGGTTGATTGTCTCCAACTATTCCGATACGGCTCAGCAAGCCGCCTTAGTGATGTTCTTCTTTCTGGTCATCTTCATCCTATTGAGTGGTTTGCTGACTCCCATCGCCAGTATGCCGAGGTGGGCGCAAACCATCACCTTTCTGAATCCCCTTCGCTATTTCATTGAGGTGATGCGTTCCCTCTACCTCAAAGGTAGTACCTTCCACGACCTCCTGCCCAACTTCCACGCGCTCTCCCTCTACGCTATTCTCGCTTGGATTTGGGCCATCTGGAGTTATCGGAAGGTGGAATAAGCCCCATATCCCCTAAAAAACATTAAAACGATGAAGATTTATGCCGGAAAAGTATGTTGTATAACATAAAGTCTCTATATTTGCAACGTGTTTTTCATGGTATTAGATTTAAGGTTAACAATTGAAATTGGCTGTCCGTGATGGATGGCCTTTTTTATTGGTATCTATGCCATTTTGCACGACTGCTATTTCCCCTTGGCCACATACTCTTTGATTGCCTTGGAGAGCGCTATCCAATGCTCTTCGGTCATGCCGTTGCCCGTGAACAGACAGATGCCGGCTGCACCGCCTTCGAGTGAGGTCACCGTGGCTTCCGCGATCTCAGAGGGAAGCAAGCCGGAACCTTCCGGATCGGTGATCTTATCTTTATTTCTCCAGTCGTGACAGATGAAGAGACCGCTATAAACGGGAGTGCCTTTAGCTGAGACGCTCTTAGCCTCCTCTGCGGCCATTTCGCCCACCCATGCCGGTGACGCTAAATAGAAGTCGTTGTAGTTCATGGGGAACAAGGCATCGACGTTCCACTCGTTCCACTGCTGACGAACCATCCAAACCGCATGGCTATCGGGGCCTGGGAATACGTCGGCACTCACCTTTTTACCCATCGTGTGCACGGCATCGCAAATATGATTGACCAACCGGGTGACATTGTCGCAACGCCACTTTGCCCACGCCTTCACCGTGTCAGGCTCCGCCGTAGCACGGATGTCGATACCTGTCTCCGCCTTGAAGTCTGCCACGCACTGGTCGCAATAGCAGAAATCGGCTTTCGGATATTCCTTGTCCATCACTAAGCCATACTTGTCCCATAAGCCGCGGCTCAGAATCACATCGGCATAGCGGATGTAGTCGAGCTGCACATAATCCACCTCCGGAATGGCGGCAATCTTTTTCACCTTTTCCGTGAGAAACTCCGCCACCTTGGGATTGCGAGGATCTAATGTGGTGTAGTAAGAGACATAGGGAGGTTTGTCGTAGGCCGATTCACCCAAGCGATTCACGGTGTACATCGTAGAATCCACCCCCTCTTGTTTGGGATTCTGCACCATCATAGGGCACCAAGCGTGAAACTCAAGGCCATACTCCTTGGCCAAGTGGGCAGCCGTGTCCGCATTCGCCACGTTGAATCCCACATTGATACAAACACCTTTCAAGCCATACGCTTTGTATTGGGCGAAATGTTCACGCAGTTGGGCAGCACCTGCATAACCTTCCCATGCGTACACGGGTACATCCTTCACGTCAATGGCTTGCTGGCACGATACACAGGCGATCAGTGCCAACACACCTAACCATAATTTCTTCATGTTCAATAATGTCTTTAGTGATAGTTATTTGTGATTAGTCATTGATTTGCGGTTATCGCCGACGCAGGTAACCATCCGCATCGATATAGATCTGTTTACCATCGGCCTTCGTTACGGTGATCTCGTAGTTGCGACTGATCGCTTCCACGCTTAGTTGGGCACCCTCTGGCAGCATCGCCCACTCCTTGTCGGTTAATCCGAATTGCCACACAGTGGAATAATAGCGACCCGTCTTCCGGAACTGCTCCTCTTGCGCATAGAACATCGCCCAAAGTAGGCGCTCGATCTCAAAATCAGCTGGGTAAGCAAACGTCATTTGGGCTTCGCTTGTGCCTACGGTTTGGTCGCTCAGATAGACAAAGCCCCACCGCTCCGGCATGTGCATAGCGATCTGCCCCGTGGAGCCCCACGTCCAGTTGTCCTCGGGCAGATACTTACCATCCGCTCCTTTCTTGCGTTGATATTTCCCATTCACCAAATCGAATTGCCACTCCACCCTTGAGAAGCCTACACGCAGGTAGTTGCCCGCTTGCAAGTAATTCTCGAAACTCTGTGCGATGGTCTTGCGGGGGATGGCAAACTCGGCTGTCCAACCTTGGTCTTCGTCTTTAGGGTTGTTGAGCGTACCATGCACTTGAGTCGCCACTTTCATGCCGGGGCAATCCCATTGGAACTGCACGAACGTAGGCGTTGGGGCACGATAGGGTTTCTCTATGGCCAGATCGAAGAGGGTACCTAAGGCATTCACCTCAATCTCAAAATAGTTGTGCGCATCGCCGTCGGGGTCGATAAAGATCTCAAAATCGTTGTTGTAATAGACCACCTCGTCATGCTGCTTGATGTCTGCCCAGACGTGCGGATCGGAAAGTTCCGCACCGATGTAGAGGTACTCTTCATCCCAAAGCATCTTCACTTGAGTCTCATGGTGTGGCGCAGGGAATCCCTCGCCGCTGATATCGACAAAGGCGTTGGAGGTCTCGGCGTGCTTCCACGACGACTCGTTGAGTTTGCCATCCACCTTGATAGGATCGGTCGCCCGGTAACAGACGTAATGGTTGGGCATCGTCAGAAAACGTGCGTATTTCTCGGTAATAGGTTGGGCCTTAGCTGCTATGGCCAGGACGCACAAAGTCAAGACTGAAAGGATACGTTTCATGAGCTATATTTTGATTGGTTTATGTTTTGACACTGTTTCTCAGCACTTTTCCGAAGGCTGCACAAACATACAAAAAATATGGCTCATTGTCTCACAAAACATTGCCCATAATTTCACAAAACGTTGCCCGTAGAAATAAAAAACGTTGCCCGTGGTTTTAGAAAACATTGAGCGGGATATTTATACTGGTTGCACAGCCAATCGGGTAGCTGATTATGGGAAAAAGCCGTATCTTCGCCGCACGAAAAAGGAGTGATGCTTATGAAAACAGAAATGGATCCTGCGAAGACTTCACGGGGAGCGGCTTTTGCGCTATGGATGAAGTCGCCGATGCCGATGGTGACCTTGACCAAAACGATGGATGTGCGTCGGTTGGTGCGTTTCGCCAAACGAAACGGGTTGAAGTTTAACATGCTGCTGTGTTGGTGTATTGGTAGGGCGGCCAGCCGTATCGACGAGTTTTACCTGCTGCCCGAGGGCGGTAAACTGATGCGTTACGACCGATTGGCGATCAACGTGATCGTGCCGAATCGGCAAGGGGACATCAACTCCTGCGACATTCTGTTCACGGAGGATTTGCGGCAATTCAATGCCGACTATGTGCGATTGACGGCACAAGTGGCTGAGGCTTGCAAGAGCGAGTTTCGGGAGGAGGCAATGGTGGTTGGTACCTCAGCCATGATCCAGACGGAGTTAGACAGCATCGTCAACCAATACACCGACCTGTTTTGCAATCCGATGGTACTATGGGGAAAGTACCGGCCAGGCTTTTGGCGCACGACTCTGCCAATCTCTTTCCAGTTCCACCATGTGCAGATGGATGGTGCCCATGCCGCCCGCTTCTTGGAGGCGTTGCAGCGGGAGATTCTTCATTTGCCGATTTACTTTAAGTCGCAGAATTAGAGGAATTGAAGTTTTAGCCCGAAGGAGAGGCTGAGATAGTCACGTGGACGGAGGACGCTGTTGCCGATAGCGTTGATCAAGTAGAGGTCGCAAGTGCTCAACTCATAAAAGAAGCTGATGGAGCGATGCCAGCTTTTCTCTGGACGCAGTTTCAGCGTGATGCGCTCGCCCAGAAAGGCATGGAAGCGGATGCGGGTGGAGAACCAGTAGTAGCCATCGGGATATTTGTCAGGCTGTTTGCCCCAAAAATCACTGTCAAACAGGGTGTTGATATAGATGCCGCAACTGAGCGGCTCGAAAGATAACCGATCGTTGAGCTGCACTTGCCACGGATAATAGTTCTGTTTCAAGGTGAAGGTAGCGTGAGCTTGGCGAG
>OBLI01000350.1_pt1 | contig 49365 bp, 52 predicted proteins | sample 1519701 | NCBI WGS metagenome assembly OBLI01 (sample SAMEA3663005, study PRJEB22513) | pig gut metagenome | biome: pig gut; feature: pig-associated habitat; material: faeces | place: France | collected 2012
AAAAATAATATTGATAAATTTATATATAAATACTTATAAACTTTCTAACATGTGTGCTGTATTAGAAATAAGTAAAAAAACTTCTAATTTTTTTGTACCTAAATTGTACCTAAAATTATTTTAGTAATATCGATGCCTTGCAAACCCTTATAAAATAGGCATTAAAAATGAGAGCACGGTTAAATGCTCTCTTCAGGGGGACTTTGTTAAAAACTATTATCTATTATTAGTTGGTCTTATTTAATGTTATATATGTTTAAAAAAATTAGTCATTCAACTAATTTTTTAAACTTACGTCATTTAAATATCAATTTTTTAAAACAGACTTAATATTATTATAACTCTTCTAAAATCCATTCTTGTAAATATTTTATCTTAGTGTGACAATAAGAACAAATTCCTTTTGTTGCATCAATCGAAGCACCACAATTATGACATTTTATAATATTTGCATCATCTTTTAATTCTAATTTTTCATTTGGATTTTTCTTAAATATAAATTCTTCCTTACTAAACTTTGATTTAATTTTGCCCATATTATAATATACAATTCTAATTTCTGCTAAAACTCTTACATACTGTATATCTTTTTTTGTAAAATCCTCAAATTCTATATAATCTAACACATCAAAATCAATAATGTCATTTTTAGAATAATAATATTTTCTTACCTCATAATTAAAATTATTAAAAAAACTCTTCTTATCTATTTTTGTTCTTTCCCAGAAATCAATTTGTTTCTTATTTTGTTTATCTTTATATCTTTTTATTGGGCCTAGAATTACATAAGCATCCAAAATATAAAAGAAGTAATATAACACCATAGATAAAATCAATCCATATATAAAAACCTTTGCAATATCAACACTATTAAATGTCCTTGAAGTAGTTTTAATAAAGAAAAAACATAAAATTAGACTTATAATTAAATCCACAACCCCTGTAATAATTCTATATGAACTATTTTTCAATACTCTATCATAGTGATATTTACTTCCTAAATCTTTATTAGTGTAATCAATATTGTAATATGTTCTACAATAAGGACATCCATCAATAAAATTTTTTAGTTTGGATTGCATACCACAATTAGGACACACATATTCTTTATTTTCCATTTCCTTTGAAATAAATGTATATTCTATTCTAGAATCAAATTCAGTCTCTTTATGCACTAACTTTTTGTCAATGTAATAATCCTTTTCACATCTTATTCCAGATATTATATCATCATTGATTGAATCATCAGTATTACGCTCATATACTTTATTTCCAACAAAATATTTTGTCTTAATATTTATTCTATAGTCTTTTAATTTTTTCTTATGAAAATTATCTGATATTAAAGGCATATTCCCTCCTATCTATTATTGTTATTATTATTGTTGTTGTTATTGTTGTTATTTGAAGATGATCCTCCACTATATCCACCACTACTTGATGGTTCATAATGAGGAATTATTGTAAATGCATCATTAGATAATTTAATACCATCTATACTACTATCTGTACATTTTGCAGTTATTACTTCAGGCTGTATTTTTGGTTTATAATTAACTTTAAGAGTTAAGCTATTTTCATTGCCTACAATAACAGCATTTGGATATGTTACCAAATAGTTATATATTCTATCTAATTCTTCCTTAGACAAATCATAATATGAACTTAAATCAACACATCTTTTATATCGTATTAGCTCTTCATAAGTTTCAGGTTCTTTATTCATTTTTTCAACTCCTTATCTAAATAATAAAATTCTATATTTTGAAATGGTAAGTTTATTGCTTGAATATGATAATATGCATTATTTTTTTGTTTCAAATAGTGATAATCCCTAAGTGAAGATGTTGTAAAGAATATATTATTTGGTTTATCACTAGAATATTCTTTTTTATAGTGATTAATCATATTTTTGAGATCATAAATATAATATTCCCCATTTTTTGTTCCACCATCTAACACACCTTTATATATTTGATGAGTAGCAATATGTCTTTGTTTTGTTCTATTTTCATCACCATAAGTTACCAAATTCCCACTTAATAGCATTATATATAATGAATTGTTCTCTGGATAATCACACATTTCTTCAATTAAATTTTTCTTCATCCATATTTCAATCTTGCTGTCTGGAGTTATATATATAATATCTCTAGACTTTTTGATAATTTGTGAAACTAGGTGATATTCTTGATTATCAATTTTTAAAATAAAACTTTCATTATCATATATATATTTTAAATTCTTATCTTGCTCAATAAGTTCTTCTAAAGTTAAATAATCATTTTGTTTTTTATTTGGGAGATATTTGTCTTTATCTTCCAATCTCATTTTTTTTACATACTCATAAACAAATTCATCATTATATTCATCTTTTGATAAATTTCTATCTTTATACATAACTTGTTGTAGTTTACAAGTATAACTCTTATTTGATTTATAATTGTTCTTTACAAATGGGCAACCTGTCTTACAAATATATAAATAACCGCATTTTATACATTCTTCATTTAAAGGTTGTTTATTGTGATTAAGGAATATTTTATTTTTAGCTATAGTTAAAATTTCTTCTACAGTATTTTTGTATATATTTCCATAATAGTAATCTGGATTTTTTTGACCTCTAACACAAGAATATATATCGCCATTTTTTTCTAGCAAGAAAAATTTCTCACCACAATTATCACAATTTGTACAATACTCAGGGCCAAATTCATCAAACCAAGGCCCATTCACACCATAATCTAAGTCAGTCCCATCAAATTCTTTATGCATTCTTTTATAAAATTCAACTTGTTCTTTTTCTGTCATATGATGTAAAATTCCATTTGAATTATAATCAAAGCCAATCATAAAATTAAAATCATTCATATCAAGGCAAGTATTCTTATGCAAAAATTTAATATCATCTATAATTTCATCAATATGATTGTAATGCTCTTTAAAAATTGTAGCTGAGACTTTCTTTTTGTTAGGTATATCTTTTAATAGTTCAATATTTTCTAGTATTCTCTTTAGTGTTTTTTGGTTTCCTTTAGTTACTCTATATTCATCGTGTAAAGATAGCGGCAAATCTAAGCTACCTGATATAGAAACATTAAATTTTTTAATTGTCTCTATATGTTTTTGTAAATCATACAAATTAGTTTTAATATGAGGCCTGCCTATTTTAAAACCACCATCAGTTATTAATTTATTATTAATTTCATAATAATCACTAATATATTCTATTAAATCATGAAATTCTCCCTTAGATAATGTTGTTACTTCTCCACCATGTAATGAAATATTGAATGGTATAACATTATCATTTTTAAATTTATTTATGGCATATTCTAATGTTTCTAATGATTTATACTTTGATCCATCATCTATTGTATTATCTTCTAAATAACAATATTTACAACACATATTACACGCCATTGTAGGAACATATAATAAATGTATATATTTATACTGCATAAATCCCCCTAACTAATTACACTGATAAATTTCATCAATGTATTGACAATTATTTTGATAATTATTATAACGATTTACTACTGTTGGGCTTTCTTTAAACGCCCTTTCATTTACATAGGTTCCAGAAGGTATATTTATATTATACAATCTTGAGCATTGTCTAAAAGCTGAAGATCCAATTTCTTGTAACTTACTATTTTCACTAATTGAAACTTTTGATAAAGATGAATTTCCATAAAAAGCATGTCCACCAATTCTCGTTACATTATCTGGAATTGTAATACTTTTTAAAGAAGTACAGTATTCAAAACTATCCCCTCTAATTTCTGTAAGACTATTTGATAATTTAACATATTCTAATGATTTAGCTCCATAAAATGATTCTCCACCTAAATATGTCAAAGTATCAGGTAATTCAATTCTTTTTATAGATTTAGCATTATAAAATGCTCCTCCACCAAGGTATTCTAATTTTTTTGGCATGTTTACTTCTTTTAAGTTATAACAATTCTTAAATGCTTGACCTCTAATTTCAGTGATCGAATCAGGTAAAATTACACTTTCCAAAAAAGGCATATTAGAGAATGTATTTCCCCTTAAACTAACTATATTTTCGTTTTTATAAGTTTCTGGAATAACAACTGTTTTAAAGTTAGTCAATCCAAAAATATAATATCTAACCGCATAACCGTCATCTACTCTTTCGTATATAATTCTAGGTGATGAAAAAATAATCAGCGGCAAAATAATTGCTACAAGTAGACTTATTGCAAAAATACCTTTGGAATTATCGGTAGTAAAAGTGTTTTTTACATTCATTACAATATTTGAAATTTTTTCTTGCGGTCTCGCTTTTAATTCCTTTTTCAAATATTTAATTAAATTATATTTTCTTGTAACTCTAAAGAAAATAAACAATATCACTAATCCAACTATATATGTATATATTGGAAAATGGAAAAATATTAATGTCATAAATACAAATATTAAAATTGAAAAAATAATATTTAGAATTTTCTTTCTTTTTAAAATATCACTTGGAATTAATTTAGATGATTTATCTATTCCTGCTTTAGCTAATTCCCTATTAATAAATTCTTCCACCATTTTATCTTCTGATAAACTATATATATTATCAAAACTTGTTGGTAACACTGCAACTTTTGGAAGAGTTTGAACTGATGCATTTGCATTTTCAGAAACGACAACATTATTACCATCAAATGGTTCACCACAATTTGAACAAAATTTATCTTTAATTTGTAATACAGCATTGCATTTAGCACATTTTAATTCTGTACCTTTAACTTGATCTGGTAAAGGTGTTGTAGGAGGCGTAGAACTTGTTCTTATAACTTGATTACTTCTTCCAAACATCGACGTTTTAGTTATAGCAGCACAAATTGGAACAATTATAAAAGCACCTATAAACACTCCTATAAAATCAAATATTGCAATAAATGGTGTTACAAAAAAATCACAGAAAACTAATATACAGGCTCTTATTACAAATAAAGTCCAAAATGTTTTTTTGCTATTTTCTTTTGAAAACATATTTGCTAATGGTTTTAAAACAAAAACAGACATGAGTATAGAAACAAATGCTTCCATGCCTAATGCAATCCCAATAGGGAAATCATTGCTACCACCACTTGCAAAGACTATAGTTGGGATTAATAATAATGAAATTATCAATAATATTTTATTTTTTGCTTTCATATAGCACCTCTATCCTCATATGTAATTATAACATAAATAAGGTAAATTTTTTAACAATTTTAGCTATTTCTAAATATTAATAGGGGGAAAATAAAAATTAACAAAAATGTAACCAGTATAAACACAATTCTGAAGGTACTCAATAAAGACTTGCCACCTAATTGCCACCTAAGCCAAAATAAAAAGCCCATAAGGCTTTATAAACAAACAAAAAGTGGAGCCTTGCGGCTCCTTCAGGGGGCAAAAATATATTGCAAATAAAATTAATTATTGCTGGTTAATTTCCTTATATTTCAAGCAATTTTAAATTAAATCTAATTATTAAAAGTTATACATTTTTAATCAATATTACGAATTGAGTACCTAAATGGGTACCTAAAATTGTTAATACTATTATTAATTCTTCATATAAATGAAAGGATAAATATTATGAAAATAACTTATACAAAATGTGGTGATTATTTATTACCAAATTTGACACTACCTGAAAAAGAAAATAAAAAATTAAATAAATATGGATTATTAAGATTAGAATATTTAAAGAATAACAAAAAGGCATTATATCAAGAATTATTAACGAAAGATAAATTAAATGAACATCTTTTTTCAGTCAGTATAAATGCAGAAAATAAAGTAAATCATATAATTAATGAATTAATAAAATCTGATACTTCTATTACAGAAAAACTAAAACTTGAAAATCAATTATTATGGGTTCAAAAAATGAATAATTATAAAAACATTGCTGAAGAAATAATTTTAAAAGAGATTATTTATGGAGATGAAATATGATTAAAGGTAAAGAAGATATTACAGATAAAGAATTTGAAGAAATATTATTACCATTCTACAACAATTATAATGAATATCTTATTAAGTTTCTTATACCAGAAGCAGTAGCATTTTATTTAGCAAATGGTCATAGTAGAAATTGTTTATCAGATTGTCCATTAATTAATCATATTAACTCAGCATTAGATATATTTAATGTTAGATGTAATATAAATGAATTAATGACCAATATCAAACTCATATTAGAAATAAAATATAATCTAGAAATTGTAAAAATTAATCCATTAAAATTGATTAAATTTGAATAAAAAGCAAACACTATCTAAATAACTAGATAGTGTTATTTTTTAGTTTTGGGAGTAATTTATTTGTCTAGCAAGCACTGAATTTGTACTCCCACACAAAATTCATATGTGGGATAATCCCAAACCCTCCTACAAGAAAGAATTATTATATTGAGAATTAAATGTATATTTTAGTAATGAAAAAAGATGTAGGTTTCTCTGAAAAAATGGTTAATAATCTTCCACAATTAGTTATAAATATCAAAAAATATTAGTTAAAATTATTATGTATTAGAAAAAAACTATACAGCACAAGCATATATTAGCCTTTTTATTAACTTTTAACATCTATATAATCAATGTTTATTTGTCTAATAACTTCTTTAAAATCCATATCATCTATTTCAGTATATTTAATATTATCTAATCCTATAGTTAATACATAAATAAAATCTTCAAACGAATAAATAACTTCTTTACCATATTTAATGTTTTCTTCTATATGATTAGCTTTTGCTAGTAAACATATTTGTTGAAATCCTTTATCAACTATTTGAGTATTGCCATTAGGGTGTGCCTCTGAATAATGTTGACCAGGAGTTAGTGCAATTATATTTTCTACATAACTACTCAATTCTTCAAATTGATTTACTGGAAATATATGATGCATATGTGTTGCAAGACCTTCAGCAAACTTATCACTAATTTCAGATAATCCATTTCTAAATGCATCATTAAACGCTCTTAATAATTTTTTAGCCTTATTAGATTGATAAGCAATTAATTTTTCATTTGGTTTAAATTCAAGTGTTGATAAATATTCTTTTCTTGTCATTTCTTTTGGTTTATCAGCATAAATATCTCTAAAGTTTAATCTATTATACATAAGCATATCTTTAGTTATCTTTCCTTTAGAAATATACCCTCTTTCTGCACCATAGGTATTTCTCATAAATGCCATTGGATTAAGTACCTTTGTAAATATTCTATTACATTCAACTTCAGTATTAATTGGAGTATTAAATACCGTCATTCTACCAAATTCATGTTTCATTTGATTAAAAGTATCTGAGTTTGGTTTATTAAAGAAATTTTCGAAATAACTATAAACACCTGAATCTCTTAACACTTTTTCATTATATAAATTTAGAAACTTTAAAGCATTCATTTCTCTTATCGAAATGTACTCTAATAATTGTTTATTCCATAATTTATAATAATTTCTATTGCCTCTTTTTTCTTTCCATAAAATACCCGCATTTGCAAATAATTCCATAGGTTGTTGAAAAAACTTGTCATATTCATTTCTTGCCTTTGACTCATCTGGATTTGGCTTTTTAAAAATTGATTCAACATTGTTAATTGTATATTCATTATGCCAAATATCTAACGAAGAAAACCATTCCTCAGACGAAGAATTAGAAAATTCTAAAATACAATCTGCAATGATGCATAAAACATCTGGAGTACATTTTTGATCTATCCATCTTGCATTATGACTTTTTCTTATATCATAATTATAGTGGGCCATAAACTTTACTATTTGTTCTTCTGTTAACCAATTCATTTTAAGCCTCCTTTAACTTTCCGAAAAAGAATACTGAAGTTTTATCAATATTTAAAGAACGTGTTTGATAATTTCTTGCTATTTTATAAAAATTTCTATATTCCTCTGTTGAAAAGAACAACATATCTTTTTCAGTTAGTTTTATATTTCCTTTTGGAATTAATATTGCAACAGAACCATTTACAATAGTTCCTAATGGTTTTTTACAAACTCTAGGCTTGTATGTCATATTTGGAGTTATATATACATTATCGTGATTTAAAAATTCATATACATTATATTTTTTTATATCCTCTAAATTTACATATTGATCATAATCATCCATATGACATATTTCCGTTGCATCATCATTTATATTTCTAGATTTAATTACCCAAATGTCCTTTTTTGACTTTGAACTATTATTATTAGTAATTTGTCTATCTCTAAAAACATCAAATATATTAAATACCATTTTATTAAATAAATTATCAAAATCTTTATCTCTATAAATAACCCAATAAGGTAATTTTTTATCTGTATAGTAACTTTGTTTTTGTTTTAGTTCTTTATCTAAAGTAATAGATAAAATTTTAGATGTTGATGGCTTGTTTTTTGTATTAACATTAATACATAATGTCTCAATTAATACACCTTCAAAGCCTTTTTCTCCAAAATCAATTATTGAAACAATATTCATATTAGAAATAAAATTTCTAGTTTTTTTATATTCTACAGTGTTTAATAAAAATTTAGGCATAACCATAACAACATTATCCGACATATTTAAAGATTTTTCTAAAAAATAAGATGATGTATTATTGGATTCATCATTAATACAATTTTCCCTATAAACTTTTAAGATATTATCCTTACTATTTAATTTCATAAAAGGTGGATTACCTGTTATTAAATCATATCTATCTTCAAAATTATGTAACAAATAATCATCACATATATAATTAATAATTACATTTTCTGGAACATCAATTATTTTTAATAATTGTTTTAACACACCTATAGAATAATCATTAATATCTACAACATCAATAATTAATTGTTCTGCATAACTATATTTAGAAATAATATATGGTATAAAGTTTCCTACCCCAACAGATGGTTCTAAAACTCTAATCACTTTTTTATTTATAATTGGCATTTCCTTGTAAATGTAATTTAACAATTTCTTATTTGTATAAAATGCTTCTTCATTATTTCTTTCAGCATTAGATAACTCTGCTATTTTTGATAAAGTTGTAAATGATAATACATTTTGATTTTCCTTAATATAATTGTTTAAATTACCATTATCTAACAAATTATTATCTTTAATTATTTTATTAATCTCTCTTAATGAATAATTTTCTCTTTTTAAATTTTCTTTAATTTTCTCTGCAATTTGGCGAAATATTTCTGTAGGTACAGCTTCGCCTATAGATTGTCTAATATTAACTTCTTCTTTTTTTAAAAATTTTCTTTTTTCTTCATAAGAAAGATTATTTAGATATTTTTCATCCAAATCAACCCATTTAAATGATTTAGGTATTGTCATTATATTCATTAATTCACGAATACTAAAAACTCTATCATCAACAGGATGAATGGTATTTTGACTTGCCAGTTGGTCGTTTCTTGTATGAATGCATGGAGCAACTTTATCCCAATATTGTCTTTTATATTTATCTCCCGTTTTATTAGCATTAATCTTTATTTTTCCGTTTACAACAGTATGAGGTTTTTTTGTATCTTCTTCTTGATCAAAAGCAGATTCTCCTTCTTTTAAATCATGAATCCATTCTCTCATATGTTCTGGATAAATTCTAAAGAAATGGTATATATCATCATTACTAATTTCACCGAATTGATTTAAAGATTTTAATTTTCCAATTACTTGTTTTAATGTTTTTTCCTTTCTTCTTTTTGGGAATAAATCTATTGGTGATATATAGTCTTCAAAATCATTTCTTACACCAATTACTAAAGTTCTAGTTCTACTAGAATTAGAACCATAATCTTTAAAATTTATTACTCTGCTCATTATTACATAATCTTTTTGTAAATTATAATTTATCGCATCTTCAATAGGTTTTACATTTCCGTCTATATCTATACAAGCCGTTTTTAAAAATGCAGATACGTTTTCAAACACAAAAAACTTAGGTTTAATTTCTTTAACTATTTTTATAGATTCAACAACCAATGAATTTCTATTCATTTCATTATTCTTTTTTAAATTAGCTACAGACATACCTTGACAAGGAGGAGTGGCAATTACGACATCAACATTATCTAATTTTTCATTCTTCTCCCACATTTTAATTTCATTAAATAATTTTTGTTTAGTTTCATCTAAAGTTATATCACCACAAATATAACCAGAATCATATTTACATTTTTTATTAAATTTTTGTACATTTAATCTTCTTTCAATTAGTTCATTAGTAGCAATACATTCAAAATCTTCCATTTTAAATCCATAACAGCCAATTCCAGCACTACTAAACAAACTGATATATGTATATTTATTATTTTTCATGTATTCTACCTCCTATATAATTATACCATTTATTTTTATTTTTGAGAAGGTTTTGGGAATAATTTATAATAAAAAACTATTGTTTCTACTGTTACTTTGCAATCAACGTTTCTTTTACCTTACAAAAAGAAAAAACGCTTAATAATTTATTAATTATCAGCATTTTATTAATTTATCAAATTATTTTTTATACTTGATGTTTGCTCATTAATTTTATTGTATCATCATATATCTTTTTTAATGTATTAGTTGAAATATCTACTAAAGGTTCATACATAAAAGAATTTAAATGAATAAATTCAGGAATAGAAATAATTGCTTTAGAGATTAATTTAATGTCTTCTATATCAAGATTGCTTTTTATGGTTTCTAATTCTTCCCCCAACGATAATTCACTATTAACTAAAGTTTGGTCATATTTATTAAATATTGTTTCCAAATTCAATCTAATTCCTATTGAAAATAAAATTTTATCTTCTAATGCAACACTATTAGTCAAGTTAGTTCTTGATAATATTTGTAATTGTTCCATTAATATGTCATATACATTTTTGCTACCATCTATTTGACAATTTATATTAAATGTATCTAAATAAATAGGTATAATATCTGAAACTTTAATATTCTTAGTGTCATTTCTTAAATGTAGTGCACTACACAATTTTTTATAATCAACATTGTTTACATCATACTTTAATTCTATTAAATTTCTACAAACAGGTAATAATGCAATAAACTTTTTTTCATCATTATTTTGAAGCAATGATTCTTTCCAATTACTGAACAAAGTCATTCCACCGCCAATAATACTTTCGTTAAATTTTTGAAAATTCTCACTATCTTTATTTTGTTTTATAAAATATTTAGAATAATTTTGAACTCTATATTTACAACTAGAAAAGAAATCAAAATTATGCGTTAAAATCCAACATATTATGTTTCTTTTTTTTGACATTTCAGAAATATACTCAATCATAGCATATTTATTTTTATAATCAAACGAATCAACTACGTCATCTAATATAACAAATGTTTCGTTATTTTTTTCTATACTTACATTTAAATCAAATAAGAAATACAATATTGTTAATGCCCTGACTTCTCCTGTACTTAATGTCTTTTTTAGTAAATCTTCACTTATAGTTTTTTCAACGTCATTTTTTATATATTTAAATTCGAATGAAGGATAATTTTTTCCTATCATAGAATCAAATCTATTACCAACGCTTATTTTAAATGGCACATCAAACCTTTCGTTAAATATTTCACAAATTTCTTCCCATTTAGTTTTCTCATTTTTTGCTTCAGTCATTAATTGATTAATAAAGTTTTCTGCTTCTATTATAGTATCTTTTGCTTGTTTTATTTCTGACTCTAAATTTTGTAAAGTTCCAGCAATTAATTTGTCAGCAAATTTATTATAGTTATCTAATTGAGTTAAAATATTGGGATTTGAAATAAAGTTTCTTATTTCTTTTGTAGCTTTATTCTTGTTGATTTTAGATAATAAATCTTCAACTTCTTTCTTTACTTCAGGGCTGTTATAAATAACATTTATTTGTTCATCATAAATTCTTTGAAATTCTTCATTAGTTGTTATTAAATTTTCCAACCCGTTTAGTTTTATAGCATGTCCTGCTTCAAAGAACCCACTATTAGAAATTTCTTTTATCAATTTACTAGCTTCAATACTACCAAAAGTCCCTTTAAATAAGATTGACTCTATTTTAGAATTCAATGTATTATTTAATTTTTCCACTTTATTTATAAAGTTATTATCTGAAATAATTGGTATTGTATTATCATTTAAGATATTAGTAATTTTATGTTCTGTTTCTATTTTCTCAGCCCAATTTAAATTTGCTAAGAAGATAATAATATCTTTCCAACTATTTAAATTAAAATTATTTTTAAAAAACTCAAATACTAATTTTTGATTATCTTCTGCCTTTTTCTTCGTCCCAATAACAGATGATATTTTAATAGATAATTCATCAATTAAACTTAAACAAGAATTGTACAACTGTCCATATCTACTATTAAGTGTTGTTGACATAGTTAACAAACTTAATCTAGTATTATTATTTTCTAAATTATTTTTATAATATTCCTCAAAATTATAAACCACAATATTATCTATATTGGTTGGTAGATTATTATCGTATATCTTACTATCTAATTCAAACTTGTATTCAGCATTATTTTCAAATATTCTATCATTTGGCATTATCCCTGTTGAAATATGTTTAAATCCTAATGCTAATGATGTCTTTGTACCACCATTTGGCGCATATATTAATGCATTACCATTTACTTCTCTAACACCTTTTAAGTCATTTATTCCATAAACATTTTTAAATTTTTCTATTTTTATTGACATTTTTTCCTCCCTGAACTTTTACACTTATTTATTTTAATTTGTTATATATTATATTAATGGTTTGGGTTCCCCACATTGGAATTTGTGGCTATACAAATTCAGTGCTGGCTAGACATATAATTTATACTTATATGACAGCAACGACACCTCTATTACACCCTAACCGTATATCTATAACTTCTGTCATAGTGTCATTACTAACTAAAATAACTATTTATTATCAGTCAGTAATTTAGTTAAATCATCAATTGATTCTTTTTGATTTTTAATATCTTTTTCATTACTTTTAATATATTTTTTTATAACTTTAATAACTCTATTTTTCTCTTTATTATCTAATTCAGAAATAGTATTTAATTCCTCTAAATTACAATTATCTAATAATTCCTTAATAACCATTTTGATATATAATTCATCCTGCATTTGATTAACTATATCGTCTAATACTAAAATTGGAGCATTTTCAGGTTTAATAACCATACTACTATAGGAATTATTTACTGTTGCCTCTATTTCCTCTTTACTATACTCACATAACTCCATTAACATTTCTAAAGAAAGATTTAATACTGAACTTAACTTCTTTAAAGATAATACATTAGGTTTCTTTCTTTCACCCTTTTCAATTTTAGCAATTGTATTATTATCTATACCTGTTATTCTTGATAACTCTCTTTGAGATATATTAATCTTTTCTCTAGCCTCTTTTACTACACTAGCTAAAGTTTTATCGTTCATTAAATTACACCTCTTTTTGACTTTCTAATACCATTTTACCATAAATCAGATTATTCAACAATATTTTTGTGATTAAAACTCACAAAATCTATTGACATTAATTATTATTAAATGTTATCATTATGTTGTGAGTATAACTCACAACATAATTTCTTTCTTTAGTTGGTAATCCATACATAGATATATTTATATCTAGAGTCTAAACGAAAGGAGGACAGTTTATATGGATGCTAGAGAAACTTTAAAACTTATTTCAAAGCAATGGTGTAATCTTGATGATTTAATGAAACTTGCTGAAATAGGTAAAAATAATGCAGTTAAACTTAGAAGAGAGATAAAAGATGACCTAATTAATAAAGGTTATACTCTTCCAAATAACCGATTACCAATGATTGAAGTCGTTAATAAACTAAAAATAAATATTAATTATTTAGAAAAGATGGCTAAAGAAAATTTATAGAAAGGAATTATATGAAAACAATTGAAGAATTAAGTAATAGTATTGTCGATATTAATTATGTAATTGAAAATATGATTAGAGAAAATGGTCTATATTGTCTACTTGGAGAAGCTAAAGTTGGTAAATCGGCTCTAGCTCTTCAAATAGCAAATTCCGTTTGTAATGGTATTTCTTTTCTAAATTTAAAAACCAATAAAACACCTGTTTTATATTTAAGTACAGAAATGAATCCATCTGAAACTATTAGTCGTATTAATTTTATGAAATGCAACTTAAAAGAAAATAACTTTTTATACACTTTTCCAGAAGATAATATGACACAAATAAGTATATTAAGAGTTGAAAAAGAAATAAGTGAATTTAAAGAAAAATACAATGGTAAATTAGTATTCATTGATATGTTTAATGGAATAAATTTTGGAAGTTATTATGATTTAAATAATTATCAAGATATGAGTCAAAAAATATTTCCACAACTACGTAAATTATGCAATGATTATAAAGTTACTATTATCATAGTTCACCATTTAAATCGTAAGGGTAAATCTTTAGGAAGTACTGCTATTGATACCTGTGTAGATGGTAAGTTAGCATTAAAACAAGATGAAAATATTAAATCAACTTTTTATTTAAGTTATGAAAGTAGAGATTATCCAAGTAAAGATTACGTACTGAAAAGAAATGATAATCTAATACTCAGTATTGATGAAAAAACAGAAGAAACACTTAATCCAAATCTAATTCAATTTTTAAAATATGCTATTAGTAAAAAGGAATTTACTTTTACTATTTCTGAAATGGTCAGTAAACTAAATTTATTTATTACTCCACCTGTCTTAGGTAAATTAATAGCAAGTAATAAAGAAGAATTAGAAAAACTAGGATTATTTATAGAATGTAAAAGGACTCAAACAGAAAGACTATATACTGCTAAATATAAGGAACCTCTAGAAATACTTACTAATGATATTTTTTCAGTAAGTAACAGCAATAATTCAAGCAAGGAGGAAAATTATGGCAGTTAAACTATTAGACAAAGATGAATGGACAAAAGATGGCCGTAAATGGATTTTTTATGACTACGTAAATAATTTAGATGGAACTAGAAGAAAATATAAGTCAAAGAAATTTTTCACTAAAACAGAGGCTTTAAAAGCCGAAAGAGAGTTTTTAACTATAAATACTGAAAGAAGTGACAAAGATCGTAATATGACTTTTAAAGATTTATATACTCTCTTCTACGCTTATAAAGAAGACAAAGTGAAATATACTACCTTAAAGACTTATCGTGATAGAGAAAAGTTTTTCAAAGACTTAGATAATGTTAAACTAAAAGATTTTAATATTGAACACTTTGAAAAATGGAAAAAACAAATAAATTCTTATGGATATACAACTAATCATAAAAATCATTTATTTAAATTCTTTAAAGAATTATTAAACTTTGCTACAAAATGGTACAATTTTAACTTTACTGCAACTTATAACAAAATGACTAATTTTACTGACCCAAATGAAATGCCTAAAGAAATGTTATTCTTTACTTATGATGAATTTAAGAAATTTATTTCAGTAGAAAATGATATATTGTATAAGACAATGTTTGAAACTTTATATTATTGTGGGCTTCGTCGTGGAGAACTTAGAGGTTTAACTTGGAAAGACATAGATTTTGACAATCAATATTTAAGTGTTAATAAAAATATTGTTGCTACTCGTGGTGATGAAGGTAAGTCATATATGGTAACTACACCAAAAACAAAATCTAGTATAAGAAATATTCCTATACCAAAAGTATTAATTGAAGATATGAAAAAGTTATATGAAATTTCAAAAAAACATTATGGATTTAATGATGACTGGTATTTATTTGGAGATACAGAACCTATCACTAATGGAAAACTTAGATGTAGGAAAAATAAAAATTGTAAGTTAGCAGAAGTTAAGCAAATTAGAATACACGATTTTAGACATAGTTGTGCATCACTTTTAATAAATAGTGGTGCAACAATAAATGTAGTTGCTAAATTTTTAGGACATACAAAAATAGATGAGACATTAAACACATATTCTCACCTATTTAAAAATCAAATGAATGAAATTGTAAGCATAATCGACAAACTAAATTAAAATGGGTACCTATTTGGGTACCTAATACATATATCAAATGGCATAAAGCCCTTATAAACAAAGTATCCCGCCATTTCTGACGGGATTTCAGGGGGTTTTGGTTGAATACTCGCAGTTTGATTCGTACGAGTACTCTGACATATTTCTATGTCAATATCATTATATAATGTTTTAGACTTTTTTGTCAATTGAATATTTTTTATTTTTTTATTTTTTACAATTTTTATGTATGTATTCATAAAGTTCTAACCATGAACCTACTCTATCTGATGATGTTTCTATATCTTTATTTAATCTTGAAGTGAATACTGCTCCTTTAATATTATTTTTATTTAATGATTCTATTGTGTCTATTCCATCATCAAACATAAAATCTATTTCTTCATCTTTACATATTTGCACTTTATATGTATGTGAAGTAATAATCTTATCATAATTTATATTATTCTTTTTTAAATATTCTTCTACGTATTTATGTGCATCTTTAAAATATGTATTGCTTCTTGCTGTTATGAAATATATTTTATTTCCTTCATCTCTTAATTTATCAATAATACTTTTTGCATTTTCTTTAATTGACACGTTATCACAAATTTTTTTTATGTTTTCTTTGATAAATTTTTTTGCTTCAGGTGTATCTATATTACCTCTTATTAATCTATAATGATCTAGTTTAATATTTGGATGTTCTTTTTCATATTTAAGAACATATTCTTCACTTGCTTCATTTGTATTTGTTAGAGTATCATCTATATCTATACCTATATTCACACTTGTCACTCCTTTGGGCTTATGATTATATCATAATTATATTCTTTTTTCAATTTTTTATTTTTTTAATAATTTTAATACTTGTTTAAGTTCTCCTACTGTTTCAACTGTTTCTTTTGTTTCTTTTTCTGATTCTTCTGCTAAAATTTCTAAAAGGCTACTACTTCTAAGTCTTCCATAAGCTCCGCATTTTTCTACACATTCACTCATATAATTACTTTTAAACCTATTTCCACATACAAATTCTGCAATTATAGTAGCTGCTAATTCTTTTAAATTTCTTTTGTACATATTACCAAAGTCATCATCTGATGTTACATCATAAAGATCAGTATCTATTGCTTTTATTCTTTTATCTGGTGTATATATTAAATTATCTTGATTTAAATCATTAAATATAAGTCCTTGTGTAGTTAATCTTAACATTTCTCTTTCAAATTCATTTAATGCATTTACAAAATCTCTTAACTTTGTTGTATCTTCTAAAGTTCTTATTGATGTTCCTTCAATATATTTCATTAAATATCCTCTTAATGATTTTCTTTCTTTTTCTAATAAAAATATAAACTCTTCTGGGAATGCAAAGTGTTCACTTTGGTAATAAGTTAAATATTCTAACTCTCTTAAATATTCATTTTCTCCAGGATATGCTTTAAACACTTTTCCAAAATCAGTTAAATAACATGTCGCACTACACCCACTACTTAATTTTTTTTGATAATAACCTTCAGGTATTTGTGTAAATACTTTTTCTCTTCTCATGGTATACCTCTTAAGTATATATACTATCATAAATAAAATAATACGTAAAACTAAAGTTAATTTTAATGTAAAGAAAAATGTTAACAAATTGTTAACATTAATTTTTATTTTTTAGTGATTTAAATATCTTATTCCATAGTTTACTTGATGAATAATTTAGTATTCCTTCTTTATAAATTCTAAGTCCATATTTATATAGTAAGAAACATGTTATTATCATTAGTACTATTGATATTATTAAATCTATTATTGTCATTTCTCCTAGTGTGTACATTACTGGTGCAAGTATTCCTGAAATAAATGGTATGAATGATGCTACTTTTATAAATACTGCTCCTTGATATACTGATGCATATAGAGCTAAATAATAACCTAACATTAAGAATATCATAACTGGTGTTTGTATTTGATTATAATCTTCCATACTTGTTGTCATACTAGCAAGTACTCCTATAAATAATGAATATGCTAAGAAACTAAGTATAATCAATATTATAAAGAATGGAATTCCAGCTAATAGTTTTGATGCCATATCACTTTCTAAGAACATTTTTATGTATGCACTTATCTTTCCTGCTTCAGTTGTTCCAACTACACTTGATATACCACTTGATGTAGTAAAGAATCTAATTAATGACCCTATAAATGCATAAAGTAGTAATAATGCTCCTTGTAATATTGCAAATATATTAGATGCAACTAGCTTTGACATAAAGTGTGCTTCAGGTGTTACACTTGATATTATAATTTCCATACTCTTAGTACTTTTTTCTTCATTGATTTCAGCACCTATCATTTGAACCATAAGTACTATTAATATGAAGAATGGTACTATAAATACTATAACAATTATACTTCCAATTAGTTTTATTAATTCTTCATTTTCATTTAAATTTTCATCTAAGTATATTCTATTTATTTCTACTGTTTTATAAATGCTATTTAATACTTCTTCACTAATATTTGCTGTTTTCATTGCCATATTTATTTTAGTAGTATTTAAAGCATTTAATAAATCTTGATATAAAATATTATCTATATAATCATATGATATCATATCCACATTGAACATTTTATCTAATGACTCTTTTTCTATTTTTTTAACATTTATAATTATATCTTTAGTTTCATCTTTGATAATTTCTTCTTTTAGTTCATCAATTGTCTTATCAGTTTTACTAATTTTAGCATTATAGTTATCTAGTATATCTTTATAACCACTTTTCATAGTTTCTTCTAAATCGTCATATATACCTACTTCATCAACTATATACACATTTATTTGTTCTTCAAAATCTCCACCAAAGAATTTAACTATAGAATCTAAATTTATTAAGCATATTGTTATTAAACAAATTATTATATTTATTATTTTAAAAGATTTAGTACATATTTTTTTCTTAAGACTATCTCGAGTTAAAAATTTAAATTTATTTTTCATATACTTCACCTACTTTACTTACAAATATTTCATTTAAAGTTGGTTCTTCAACTACAAATTTAGTTACATTATCATATTTAGATACTGCTTTAAATAATGTGTTTATATATGAACTATCTTCTATTTTAATAGTGTATTCATCTTTATTTTTTTCAATACTTTCTACACCATTTAATTTTTTTATTTCTTCTTCGTTTAAGTCTGCTTTTACTTTTACATTTTTCTTTCTAAAATCTTCTTTTATTTTAGTTAGTTTTCCTTTTAGAACAGTATTTCCTTTTACTAATATAATAAGTGAATCACAGAAGTACTCTATATGTTCCATCATATGTGATGAGAATATTATAATAGTACCTTTCTTTTTAAGTCTTAATATTTCTTTTTTGAACATTTCAACATTTATTGGATCTAATCCGCTAAATGGTTCATCTAGTATTAGTAGTTTTGGTTCATGAATTATACTTATTATAAATTGTATTTTTTGTTGATTACCTTTAGATAGTTCTTTTATCTTTTTATTTTTATAATCTGTTATACCAAATTCTTCTAAGTATTTTTCTAATCTTTTTTCTACTTCTTTTTCTGTAAGACCTTTTAATACTCCATAAAATACTGCTTGTTCTAGTACTGTTTTTGATGGTAATAAACTTCTTTCTTCTGTTAAGAAACCTATTTCATCTGAAACGCTATAATCTATCTTTTTATCATTTAGTGTTATATTTCCTTCTGTTTTATCTAGAAGTCCCATAATCATTCTAAATGTTGTTGTTTTACCTGCGCCATTTACTCCTAAAAGACCAAATATTTCGCCATCTTTTACTTCAAATGAAAGATCATTTACTGCTCTAAAGTCATCGTAGTATTTTGTTACATGTTCAACTTTTAACATATAATCACTTCCATTCCTGTTTCTATACCAAGTTTTTCTGCTTCATCTTTATTCATATGCATCTCAAGTACACAACTTTCATCTGATTTGATATGAACATCATCTAAAGTAACACTATTTTCTACTTTAATAGTTACTACTTCATCATTATGTCTTTTAAATTTTTCTAAATCACTTGCACTCATATGAATGTGTCTATCTGCGATAATTGTTGATTCTACTGCTTCATATTCTCCTTTAGGTCCAACTATAGTTATTGTTTCACTACCTATTAAGTCTCCACTTTTTCTAACTGGTGAGTCTAAGTTAAAATATTCGTTATCTCTTTCAAGAAGTTCTACTTGAGTATACTTTCTACATGGACCTATAATACGTACATGTTCTAATACTTTTTTACCTTTTTTAAGAGTTACTGTTTCTTCACATGCATATTGGCCTTTTTGAGTTAAATATCTTTTAGGAGTTAATTCATAACCTTTACCAAATAATGTTTCCAATACTTCTTTAGTCAAATGAACATGATGATTTGATACACCTATTTTTATATTCATACTAACCTCCATGTTAATTATACAATATTTTATATAATAATTAATCACAAACTTACTAATTTTGTCATTTAATACTTATAAAGGAGATGATAATGTGAATGGTAGTTATTATCAAAGTCCAGTATTTATAAATGATATAGAACGTGAAAATAATGAATATTATGAAAAGAAACCATCTAATGATTATATCATAACTAGTGAACAAAGTTATATTGAAAATATTCTTAGAAATAATATAGGTAAATATGTAAGAGTTCATGCATCTTTTTCAGATTCAGTTGAATGGAGAGATAGAGTTTTTACTGGAATTATAGAACATGCTGGTCGTGATAATTTAGTTATTAATGATAAAGAAAACGGTAAAAACTATTTAATACTTATGATATATTTAGATTTTGTTGAGTTTGATGAAGAAATAACTTATGCTAAATAACTTTAAAAAATATTCAATATTTGATATAATGTTATATAGGATGTGATTACATGAAAACACTAAATATAATAGCTTTAATATTAGTAATTTTAATAGTTGTATTTTTACTTATTAATATACTATTAAAATTTTTTAAAGAAAGAATTGATAATCTATATAAAATGCTTACTAATGCTGAAAATGATATGTTAGAAAAAATGAATAATAAAAAAGAATTATTAGTTAAAATGATTAATTATGTCACTAAGAAATTAAAAATCGAAAGCAGTACTTTTGATGAAGTTAATACTTTAGAGATTAATGATTTGTTTAGTTTTAAAGATGAAAACGTTCTTGATAAATGTTATGTTGAAATAATTGAGATTCGTGAAGATAATAAGAAATCTCGTGAAACCAAAGATGTTAAAGAGTTTAATCAAAATATTGATGAATATGAAGATAATGAATTACATATAATATCTCTTAGAACTTTTTATAATAAATACACATTAGAATATAATAATTTAATTAAAAAAATACCTTTTAATCTAGTGGCTAAATTAAAAGGTTATAAGATTAAAACTTTACTTGAAGGAAGAGAAATAGACGATAGTTTTAATAATGATTTGGAAGTGTAAAATTCACTTCTTTTATATTGTTCTTTTTTAAGAAGTTGTTTGCTTTACTGAATGGTTTGCTTCCAAAGAATCCATTTCTTGCTGAGAATGGACTTGGATGTGTACTTTCTATTACTAGGTGTTTAGGATTTGTTATAAACACTTTTTTACTTCTTGCGAAGTTTCCCCATAGTATGAATACTACTGGTTCTTTTTTTAAATTTATTAGTTTTATTATGTGATCTGTTAATAGTTGCCATCCTAAATCTTTATGTGATGCTGGCATATCTTTTCTAACTGTTAAAACACTATTTAGTAATAGTACTCCTTCTTTAGTCCATGGTGTTAAGTCTCCACTTTGTCCATTTTTAACTCCGATGTCATCATACAATTCTTTAAAGATGTTTTGTAAACTTGGTGGTAACTTTACACCTTCTTGCACACTAAATGATAATCCATGTGCTTCACCTTCTCCATGATATGGATCTTGTCCTAAAATTACTATTTTTACATTACTATAAGGTGTACATTTTAAAGCATTGAATATATTTTCATATGCTGGATAACAGGTATGGTTTTTATACTCATCTTTAACTTTATTCATAAATTTATGAAAGCCATCGCTTTCCCATACATTTTTTAATACTATATCCCAATCATTTCCTATCATATTAATTCCTTCTTAAATTTAATCTACCGCAATTTCTAAATATGTTTCTATTATAAATTATTTTTTTATCACTTGTATTATTTGGTAATTCTATTATTTCAAGTACATAATTTTTAATATTTACAAGAAACTTTAAATCATCCTTTTTAACTAAATAATACGGTGATAAATCACTTAATGCATCCGCAGTGGATACTGGTCCTATTTCTGGAACTATAAATGTATCTATTAAATTTTCTACTATGTTCATTTTTTTACTTCTTGATAAATTATATATTTCATATGACTCATCAAAATATTCTTTTAATACTTCATCATACATAGATAGTTTACTTTTATATTTATCTTTATCAAGTTCTTTTCTTAATGTTAATGCTGGTAGATTATTATCTTTATCTAGTAAATAATCTATAGTTATTCCAAATAATTTTGATAATTCTTGTAAATTAGTTATGTCAGGCAAACCTTCATCATTTTCCCATTTAGTTATTGCTTGTCTTGAAACATTAATCAGCCCAGAAAGTTTTTCTTGAGTTAATCCGAATCTTTTTCTAATTTCTTTTAGTTTTTCACCAAATGTCATAAATTTCTCCTTTCATAACTAATTTTACATATTATTATTTTTTTTTGAAGCATTTTTGTTTATTTTAATGCTACTTATCGTGTCATTACTATTTTATTGTGAATTCTGCGGCAATATAAAATAATTCATATGTTGCTGGAACAGTTATTTCTTTTATAACTCTATATTCACCCTTTGGTAATTTTGAATAACTGTTTTTCCAGTCAATAATTATTTGGTCGGTAGATTTTGCATCTACTTCATATATTTCTTCTATAAACTCATTAATGATACCTAATTTATACCATTTATTATCTCTTTTAGCTTCTATTTCGTATGCAATTGTATAATTAATTGCGTTGTTTTTATTGTTTTCAATTATAAAAGTTGCACCTGTTTTTGTTAAAGTATCTTCTTTTACTTTTAAAGTTACATCACTATTTTCAATTTTAATATCAGACTCTACTGTTATAAGTTTATCAATTTCATTTGTACATCCAGTTAATAAAAAAATACTAGTTAAACTAATTAATAATGCTAAAATTATTTTTTTCATATTTTCTCCTTTTCATATTTTATTAACTTAATTATACTATAACTATTAATTATTATCATTATTAAAATTAAATTATCTATTATAATCCATAAAAATTCACTTTTAAATATAATTCCACTTACAGCAAATATAATAAATACTATTTTAAATATATTTAAAATTATTTTAGAGTTTGTTAAATATTCTATATTATTTTTTCCTATATAGTATCCACTTAGTATAGTAGTAAATCCAAATAAAATGTAAATAATAATCAAAAATAGTAATCCATATTTACCTAGTATGCTACTATATACTCCTGTAAGCAATAAGTTATAATTACTTAATATATCATTAGTACTCAAATATATTAATAAAAGTAATGAAATTATGATTGTTATAAATATTCCTATAAAATATACACTTAGTATTTGATAGTTTATTGATGTTTCAATATCATTTTTATCACTTGCACTACCTGTGCTAGTAGTACCGATTAATAGTTCATTCATAAATATACTTCTTTTTACTCCAATAACTAAACCTGTCAATATTGATTTGATACTTATAAAATCTTTTGTAATAAGAGTAATATCTATTAATCTAAAATTATTTACTATTCCATAAATACTAACTATTAAGAAAAGTAAACACATTAATGGAACTACCTTATTAAGACCATTTAATACTTCTTCTATAGATAATCTAAATGTTATAAATAAAACAATAAGTGATATGATTATTATTATAATTTTTTTAATATTTAATAGTTCTAGTAAGTATCCTATAGAATTCATCTGTATCATTTGAAATAGAAATGAATATATTACTATTAAAAGTATTAATGAAACAAACGAAAGTATTTTTTTATTAAGGCCATATTTTAATATATAGTAAGGACCTCCTACAAAATTATTATTATTTTCTTTTTTATATTTATTACCATAATATGCTTCATGATATGTTATTGATGTTGTCAAAAGTGAAAAAAGTATCATCCATATAACAGATGAAAATCCACCAATTATTATTGATGAAGTAGTCCCTATTAAAGATCCTACTCCTATTTTAGTACCTAGTGTTAAAAATAATGATGTTTTATCTTTTGATATAAGTTTTAAAATATTTAATTTATAGTTTTTGAATTTTAATTTTATACTTAAATATATAGATAAAAACAGCAAAAATATAATTAATAATATCCACATAGTAATTATATTTTTACATTTAAAAAGTTATCACTATTTATGATAACTTTCATTGTTCAATATTTTAAAACTTCTATATATTTGTTCTAACAATATTCCTCTAAATAATCCATGAGGAAATGTTAGCTTTGAAAAAGATAATCTCAGGTTACATTTATTCTTAACTAAGTCGTTTATACCATCACTTCCACCTATTATGAATGTTATATTTCCATAACCGTTTGTGAAAGTATTATCTATTATTTTTGATAGTTCTACTGATGTATATTCTTTTCCATTAATATCCATACATATGTTAAATTCTTTTTCATTTAAATGATTTAATATTTCATTTGATTCATTAGTTATATTACTATCTTTAAGTTCTATTATTTCTATTTTATGATATTTTGTAATTCTAGTTTTATAATCATTTATTAAATCATTTAAGTATTTTTCTTTTATTTTACCTACACATAATATTTTTATCATTATTTGTATATTAGTAGTGGATTAATATAATGTCCATTCTTTTTAATTGCTAAGTGAAGGTGTTTACCTGTTGATTTACCAGTTGAACCCATGACACCTATTAGCTGTCCTTTCTCCACTTGATCTCCTTTTTTAACCACTCTAGATTTTAAATGCATGTATATAGAAATATAACCATTATGATGATCTATATCTACATGGTTACCCATATCACTACTATAACCTGAAGCTATTACCGTTCCGCTTTGTATAGCAAATATATTATCTGATGGTGTACCAACTATATCTACACCTCTATGCATTGAGCTTGGCTTTCCAGTAACTGGATCTCTTCGGTAACCATACATTGATGAGAATCTATAAGGTTTTACTGTTGGCCATGCCCAATATGTATTATTACCAACATAAACTACATTTTTAGCACCTACTACTACTATTTCATCAACTGCTGCATTTATTACTTCTTCTGAAACAAATTTAGATTTCATGATTACGCCATTTCTCTCTTGTGTAGCATATACAACTTTACTAAGTCCATTAGATCCTTTTTGTTTTACATATTTTTCTGAAGCACTTAATGTTTTATCTAAAATTACTTTTGTTTCGTATTTAATTGTTTGAGTTTCAGTTTCGAATGAATCAACCATTATTTTAGCAACTGGATTGATTGGAGCTACGATTACTTCCTGACCAACTGCAAGTAAGGCATTTTCTCCAGCTATATCTGGATTCGCTATTAAGAAATCTTGTACTCCTAGTTTGTTCTTTTCAGCAATTGTTTCTATCGTATCAGTAGATTTTACTGTATATTTTTTTGTAAGATTTGTTGTACCAAATAGAAAGTACATACTTAAATCATCAGAGTTTGTTATTATTTCATTCTCTGTTGATATCAATGTCTTTTTAATTGTTACATCATCACCAAAGTATACATCAGTTACTTCTACTCCATCTTTATCTGCTTCTTTTGTTTTGCCATCTAAATAATTTTGATAGTCTTCTTTACTTAAAAAAGCTGTAACTGTATTTTCCACTGCTTTATCTAAATCTTCTTTATTAAGAACATAAAACTTTGTTGTACCATCATCTTCAGTACTAATTGTTACTTCATATCCTTCTATTGTGAATGGATCTAAGTCTTTTATATCATCATAGACTTCTTGTGCTGTCATAAGATTTGTCTTATATGTTTTAACGCTTTGTACTTCTAAACCTGATGGTGGATAAATTTTACTAACGTTGTATTTTTCTTTTAATTCTGTTTGTTCTTCATCTATTAAATTATAAAGTTCATCTTTAGACTTAATTAGTCCTATTCTTTCTCCACCAAGAGATACTTGATAATAGTTGTTTATAGTTCTTTCTACTGGTTTAAAGGTTAAACACATATAAAGAACTATTCCTATTGCAAATATACCGAATAATATATTTGAGATTGTTAACTCATTTTTATTCATTTCCATCTTCCTTATTTGAATAATTATCAAATGAACCAGTATTCATTTTGAATAATAGATTTACTGTTCCTGTTGAACCTGCTCTATGTTTTGCTACAAGTAATTCTATTTTTCTATTAACATTACCATCATATTTTCCATAGTCATCGCTATGTAAAAATAATACGATATCAGCATCTTGTTCAATAGAACCTGATTCTCTCAAGTCTGATAATTTTGGTTTATTGTCTCCACCTTTTCTTTGTTCAACGCTTCTTGATAGTTGAGCTAGTGCTATAACTGGAATGTCTAATTCCATTGCTAATTTTTTAATATCACGACTTATTTCACTTACTTCTTGAACTCTTTGTCCAGCATATTTACTGGAACTTGAAAGTAATTGTAAGTAATCTATTATTATTAGGTCTAAACCATCATCTGAATTTTTTAATTTTCTACATTTTCTTCTTATTTCACTTACTGTTAGTCCACCTGAATCATCTACGTAGAATTTAGCATCTGATAGTTCACTCATTGCTTCATTCCATTTTTTCCAGTCTGTGTTTTTTAGTTTACCTGTTTTTAGAACATCTCCATCTATTTTACCTACGCAACCAAACATTCTTTTTGTAATTTCTTCTACACCCATTTCTAGTGAGAATAAAGCTACACTTTTTTTATCACGTATTGCTGCGTTAAGTCCAATATTTAGTGAGAATGCACTCTTACCACAACCGGGACGACCAGCTATAATTATAACTTGTTTCTTTTGAAGTCCACGAGTCATCGCATCAAAATCATAATATCCTGTTCTAATACCAGTATATTCATCTGTTGATTCAGCTAATGCCTCTAAATTCTTTTGTACTTCTGGAAGTACATCTTGTATTCTTTGAATATCACGTCCAAGCTTATCATTATAAACACTTAGAATATTTCTCTCTGCATTTTCTACTATATCAACTACTGAATCTTTTTCATCATAACATTCTTCTTGAATTCTAGTGCTTTTTTCTATTAAATTACGAAGTATACTTTTTTCGAATATTATTTTAATATAATAACTTAGGTTTGCTGTGGATGGAACTGAATCTATTACTTTTGTAATATATTCTACTCCTCCAACTTTTGATAATGATTTTGTCTTATCTAGTTCATTACATACTGTCTGAACATCTACAGGTATATTGTTTATGTGAAGATTTTTCATAGTTTTAAATATTATTCTGTTTGCTTCATCATAAAACATTTCTTCTGTTACTTCATCTAAAATTTTATCTAATGCTGTTTTTTCTAAGAATCCACATCCGAGTACTGATATTTCTGCATCTTTATTTTGAGGTTCTTGTCTTGCCATAAATACTCCCTATTACTTTGTTAAAACTATATCCATCCCAAAACTTACTTGTTTATGTAAATTAATTGTTACTATGTGAGTTCCTAATGAATTGATTTCATCATCTATCATTATTTTTTTCTTATCAATATCATATCCCATTTTAGATAATTCTTCACTAATTTGTTTTGCTGTTATTGTACCAAATACTTTATCATTAGTACCAGTTTTAACCTTGAATTCAATCTTTTTACCTTTTAGTTTGTTTTTGATTTTATTACATTCAGCGATTAATTCTTGTTCTTTAAGATTTCTTTCAGCTATTTCTCCTTGAAGAACATTCATACTTTTTTCAGTGTATGGTACTGCTAACTTTTTAGAGATTAAGAATTTAGCGTATCCATCTTTAACTTCTTTGATTTCATCTTTCTTTGCTTGTTTTTTAACATCCTCTATAAATATAATTTTCATATGTCACCTCCATACAAACTAATGTATAAATATTATAACATACCTACTAATAAAAAAAAAGTTGTAAAAATACCCAAAATAGTATATACTTATTTTAGAATAATAATGGAGGTAAACATATATGATTATTTCATTAGAAAAAGCAAGAGAATTTGAATCGTTAGTTAAACGTGTTCTTATGTCTAAGTATGGTAAGATGTTACCTTCTGATAAAATTACTCTATTAAACACTACTGAATTTTTGGATGAAAGTATTATTAAAGCTGACCCAAGTAATGTCTATGGTGAAGTAATTAGAAAAGTTGTTGGAAGTGTTATAGATGTTACCTGTACTAAGGAATTATATATTAGTGAAGATGAAGCTAAAGATATTATATATGGTGAATATTTAGAAGAAGGATTAATTGAATTTTATTCAAGAAAGATAGCTGAAAAATTTAATTTGAATTTAGAAGATAAACCAGAACTTAAGGATAATTTAGATATGGTTCAAAAACTATATGAAAAACTTGGTGAAGGACTTGATGAAAAAGTATTTAGTGAGGATGCTTTAGAAATATTAGATGCAGCTGAACTTGAAGAATTAATAACAGAATGTGATAATCAAGCTATTGAATCATATTTAAATAATCTTTCTACTGCTAAAGGTATTGATGAAGTTAAAGATGAAGTTACACCTATTAATGGTAAAGGTGATGTTCTTGATGAAGAAGGACGAGTACAAATTGTTTATTTAAATGGGGTTCAATATATTAAGTATGTTGATAAAGAAGAGCAAGTTCATTTAGTTGAAACTAATGATTCTAAACATGTTTCTGAAGTTTATAGAAAAACTATTTTAGGACTTAATCCTGGTGATAAACTTGATGCTGAAGCATTCTTTAAAGAACTTACCTCTTATATACCTGAAACTAATTTAGATGTTAAAGAAGATATTAAAACATCTAGTTTAAATAATGAAGAAGTTAATATGATGAACTTTATTCATAGTAGTAAAGAATTTGAATTAGATGGAAAAGAAGATGTTATTACACATAGTAGTGATCAAACAATACATGTTATTGAAAACACTAATGATATAGTAGTTACGGATGATAAAGGTGATCATATTGAATCTACTGTAATAAGTGATGATGAAGACCCTGAATTAAAAGATGATGCTGGAGGAGTAAAACCAGAAGAAATTCAAGAAGAAGAAAAAATAGATGAAAAAGTACTTACTCCTGAAGAATATGAAAAATTATGCATGAAATTTGCAAACAATGAAGAATTAACACTTGAAGAATTAAGAGCTCTTAGAAGAAGTACTCCTGAAGAAATGGTTAGATCTCAAGAAGATAAAGAATTATTAGAACAAATGAGAGAGGAAGAAAACGAGTTAGTTAGACAAAATGAAGGGCCTATTCTTTCATATCCTGGAAAATATAAATATGGTAGCGCAGCTTTCACTAACAAGTATTTGCTTATATATGTTATTCTAATTACTATATGTATTGGATTTATAGTTGGGGCATTATTATTTAAGACTTTTGGAATGAAATAAAAAGATATAGAAAATTCTATATCTATTTTTTTATTTTTATTTTTCTTAGTATTTGATTTACATATTCTTCACCAAGTGAATTATAAAGTAATTTATTTTTATATGATATTACTCCATATATTATAGCACCTACTACAGCACAAATGATACATGTGATTATAGATGTAATTCTTGTTGTAAATAATGGCCCTATAAAATGTTCTAAAATTAATACTACTACTATCATTGATGCTAATGGTAATAATGCTTTCTTTATTATATTTAATAATTCTTTATATTCAAAATTCATATCTTTCTTTAATTTTCTTAATGATATAGTTAATGATATACTTGTTCCAATCATTGTTGAAATAATAGCGCCATAATATGGATAGATTCCAATTTTATCACATAATATCATTAGAGGTATATCAAGTAATGCATTTGTTAAAAGTCCTGTAAATGTACTTATATATATTGTTTTAAATTTATCTAGACTTTGTAGTGTTGTATTTACTACCATATTAATATTTCCAAGCATTATCGAATATGGAAGTAATCTTAATATTATTCCGCCATATTTACTAGCTCCATAAAATATATAATATACTTCGTTTGCTAATAAAGATATACCAATACTCATTGGAAGACCTATTACTATTACCATTGCTATTGATTTTATAAATTGATTATTTATAGTTTTATAATCTTTCTTAACGTAACTTGATGACATGTGTGGAATTATATTAATAGTAAGTCCAAATGTTATTGCATTTACTATTAAGCATATTTTAGATGCCCATGTCGCCATTACACTTCCAATTGTTTCTGCTACTTTGCCACTATATCCTAGATATCCAAGCCCTCTAATTATAAGTGATAAATCGGTCATATTATATAAATCTGTAGTAATTGATACTATCATAAGAGGAATACTAAATGAAACTATTTTCTTCAATATTGTTTTATTTGATACTTTATCTTTTTGATTTTTAGATGGCATATTAAATTCTTTTTTATTTTTGCGAATTTTGACGTCTAAATAAATATATGCTGCAAGTCCTGCTATGAAAGCACCAAATACTGCAATGGCAACACCTATGCTGGTTTTAGCATTAAATACATTTATTGCTAAGTATGAGCCTACTAATATAAAAGCAACTCTTACTACTTGTTCTATTACTTCTCCTGTAGTACTTACAGTTATAAATTTTTGTCCTTGTAAATATCCACGCTTTATTGCTAAATATGGAACTATTAGCAAACAAAAAGAAATACTTCTAATAACCAATACTACATCTTCTATACTGTTTCCAGTAGAATCTATATCACCTATAAATATGTATGCCGCTTGTTTTGCAAAGATAAACATTAGTAAAAATAGTATGGTTGATAATATAACCATTATTTTATTTCCTATCTTGAATGTCCTTTCTTTTGCTTCATACATTTCAAGTGTATTATATTCACTTATAATTTTACTTATAGCATGAGGAATACCAATTGTACAAATATTTATTATTAAACTATATACAGTATATGCGTAACTATATAAAGCTCCACCAAGTTCTCCTACTATAGCATAAAAAGGAATTACATATATAGCACCAAGAAACTTTATTATTAAAAATGAAAGTGATGCAAAAATAGTTCCTTCTATAAATGAATTTTTTTTCATACCTTCTCCTTATACAGTATCATTGCTGAAAAACAATATATTTGCTCGTCTCCAAATATTGATACAGCAGTTCTAAACTGTATATCTATTATATCATAACTTCCTGATATTAAAAATGTATTTATACTCCTTTCTAAGTCTTTTTCATGATTTTCATCTATTATTTTTACTTTTAACATTTTATTCACCTAGTATAATTTAGCATATGTAAAATAAAAATAATGTCGATTTAGACATTATTTCTTGTTATTTTTAGTATCTTTTACTTTTTTTCTTATTTCTTCTAATTTAATTGTATTTGTTTTTTCTATATTACTTTCTGTATTATATTTATTTAGGTAAAGTCCTAAAACAAAAACGTATGCAAGTCCATAAAACCATAATAGCAATATAACTATATTAGCAAGATTTCCATATATTAAGTCATATTTAGCTATATTATTTATGTAATATGAGAATACATTTGTTAGTAATAACCATGTTATTGTTGTAAATAGTGCTCCCTTTGTCATATATTTACTTGGTATATTTTCATCTGGAGCTATAGTATAAACTAGCTTAATGAAGAAATATACAAATATTAATGATACTGGTACTTGTAATATAACATATATTGTATTTGCTAATGTTACATGTTTTGTCAAAAAATCTGTAAATGTTCCAATTAGCGCTAAAATTGATTTACCAAATAGTGGAACTATTACTATAAATGCAAATAGTAATACTATACACAGTGTTAATATCAAAGCTTTTATCATTCTTTTTAGATATGGAGCATTTTCTACTTCGAATATTGTATTACTTGCAAGTATTATTGCATGACATCCATTTGCTGAGATTATAAGTCCAAATGCTAATGTAATTACAGAGCTTAATGTTATTTGATCTGTAAATATAGGTTGAACTAATTCTACAACTCCTGGAGGAAATGTTTCTGTTAAAAAATTTTGTATTATATCTATTGGTAAATTAAATTGTGTAAGGAAAAAGAATATTAATGTTAGCATTGGTATCAAAGCTAAAAAGAATGAGAATGCTAGGTTTCCCGGTAGTACTCCCAATTCTTTTCCAAAAACTAAATTATATATTTCTTTTATTTTTTCTTTCATTATATATTTCCTTTAGATTTTTTTATCATTGCAAGCGAATCATTTATTGCATCATCTATAGTTGTTTGTTCATTAGTTATCATAGCATAACCAATTGAAACACTATAATCTTTGTTTGGTAATGATGAAATTAATTCACGATTTAATTTATGTATGTATGAACCAACTTTCTTTTCATCATAACCTATTAGATAAATAATAAACTCATCTCCATCTGTTCTCATAATTTCTGAGTTATCTCTTTGTGTTTTAATTAATACACTTGCAACAGCTTTAATTTGATTATCTCCTGCTTCATGACCATATTTATCATTTAATGTTTTTAAGGAATTAATATCAATTACTACAATTGCTTGAGGATATACTTTATTAGAACTCCAAAAATCAATATTATCGTTTAAATAATTTCTATTTTTTAAGTTAGTCATTGCATCAAAATAATATAGTCTATCTTCTTTTTTAGTTTTTTTAGTATATAATACTTTTTTAACAATTCCATAAATTATAAATGTAATTATTAATAATGCTAATACTATCCAAATTAAATTACTCATAATAAAGTTAAATACTCTGTTATTTTTTAATGTTTCAATAACACCTACTACACTTTCATTTTTAACTTCATTTGAACTTAAGGTACTTAAATAGAAATCGAATAATTTATTAAATGCTTTATTTTCATTATTAAGTAAGAATGAATTATTTAGTTTAACTTTATCAATGTATCTAATACTATAGTTTTTAAGTTCACTATCCTTATAATAGTCATATACTTCTTTTTCTATAATTATAACTGAATTTTCATCTATATTTTTTAACATTGTTTTAACATTAGCATAGTCTTTTATTTCAAATAAGTTTTTACTAGCCATGTTATATTTTAAGTTCATACTTGAAAGCATACTTACTTCTGTATTTAATAAATTATATAGTGAATTAACCACTAAGTTATTGCTTACATGAGCAATTACCACATATTCAGTAGGACCTAGTGTTCTACTACTTGTATAATTATTATTTCCAAGTGAGTAGTAATTTAACACTAAATCAATTTTTTTATTATTTAAAGCATCACCTAATGCTTTAGTATCATTATATTTTATATATTTATATGTTACACCTGTCATATCAGCAAATTTTGATAAGTATGTATCTGTTAGACCAGTGAAACTTCTTCTAATCATACCTTCATATGGAAGATTTTCAATATATCCTACTATTAAATCTTCATTTGTAATTGATTCTCTTTCTATTTCAGTATAATTTTTAGTTGTATAATATAAATTTAAAAAATATTCATTTATTTTTTTATTAGCTGTATTTTCCCATCTATAATAGAATTTTCCAAAGATATTTGAAAGCATTTCATTATTTTCAGGTAAATCTAAACAATAGTAAGAATATAATCCATCCATATGAAATACTATTTCATAATCATTTTTTACTATTTGATCTAAGTATTTATACATTGGAATGATCATATAATCGACTGTATTACTTGTGTAATCAGCTTCTAATCCTTCAAATGTTGTATATGTTTTAATGTTGATATTTTGATATTCTGTTAGGTTTCTTTCTATTATTTCTTTATCAGTACTTATTACACCTAATACTTTATTTGATAAATCTGATAATTTGTTAATACTGTCTTTTTTTCCGATTACTACATAGTGATCTTTATAGATTACTATATCTTCTGAATCTGGTGATGTCTTATTGTTTAACTTAACATCTGTATTATCAGTTGTAGTTATATTTATTGAAAGACCTGTGTTTTCTTTTAATGCTTTTAGGTATTCATAATAAACTCCATCTCCATTATCGGAAAATACTGGTAAATCTTTTTCTACATATATATCTAAGGATTTATCTTTATTATCATTTATCCATTTTTTTTCTGAATATGAATAATTATTTACTGTGCTTGTAATATAGTATAGTGTTGCGAAAAAACCTACTACTATTAATATAATTAATGTAAATATAATTATTATATTCTTTCTTTTTTTACTACTATTCTTCATATAATCACCAAACTACCTTTAAGCTACTTGCACTTTTAGAACCAAATACTGGGAAGTTTGTATTTTCTTCAGTACCTGAATAAGTTAAAATATATTGAACATCATAATATGTTAAATTCTTTTCACCTACTTTATCTAGTGATTTAATAGCTAAATCTTCTGCAGTAGTTACTTTAATTGATTTTGTGAAATTTATTGTTATATATACAATTTTTCCTTCATTAGTAACAGTTACTTTATCAATTTCTGTATTGTCTTTGTATAAGTCTTGTATGTCTTTTTCTAATGTTTTGCTTAATGGATAGTTCTCTATTCCATCTAATCTTTCACCATATTTTGATGAACTTGTTCCAGCATAAAAATATCTATAGAATAGAATTCCTATTGCTAGAAAACAAACTCCTAAAATTCCTAGTAAAACCCATAACACCCTATTATCTTGATTACGTCTTACTTTTCCCATATTTTTTAAACACCTTCCTTGGCTTTATACATTATACTATATTTTATTCTATTTTTCCACTATTCCCATTATTTCGAACAATTTTGCTTGATTCCATATAGGAATATTTAACTCTATTGCTTTATCTCTTTTGCTTCCTGGGGCTTCTCCTACTAGTACTACATCAGTCTTTTTACTTACTGAATCACTTGTAAGTCCTCCACGTTCTTCAATGAATTCTTTTATTTCATCACGACTAATATTATCAAATGAACCAGTTATTACAAATCTCTTATCTTTGAAGTTTTCATCTTCAATCATCTTTTTACCATTATATGTCATATTAACTCCAAGTTTTCTTAGTTCATTTATTTCTTCAATATTTTTTTCATCTTTGAAATAATTTACAATATTTATTGATAATGTTGGTCCAATATCTCTAATAGTAGCGAGTTCTTCTTCTGTTGCGTCGATTAACGAATCTATTGTCGTATAGTATTTACATAATAATTTAGCTGTTTTTGCACCGATACCATTTATACCTAATGCGAATAATAATCTATCAAGTGAATTTTGTTTTGAATCTTCTATACTTTTTAGTATTGCTTCTATACTTTTATTTCCAAATCCTTCTAATAAAGTTAGTTCTTCTTTATATTTATCAAGCTTATAAATATCGCTAAATTCTTTAATATATCCATAGTTGAAGAAGTCTTCCATAATTCTATCTCCAAGTCCTAGAATGTTCATTGCACCTCTAGATACAAAGTGAATTAATCCTTCTATTTTACGCGCAGGACAATGAATGTTTTCACAGAAGTAATCTACCATACCATTTTTTTGTACTAAATTACTTCCACACATTGGACAATATTTAATCATTTCAAATGGCTTTTCTGCTCCATTTCTTCTTTTTAGTTCAACTCTATCTACTGCTGGAATTACATCTCCTGCTTTATAAATATAAACATAATCTCCAATTCGTATGTCTTTTTCAACACAATAATCACTATTGTGAAGTGTAGCTCTACTAATAGTACTTCCCATTACTCTTACCGGTTCTAATACTGCATTTGGAGTAATTTGACCTGTTCTTCCTACTGTGAATATTATATCTGTTAATTTAGTAAGTACATGTTCTGGTGGAAATTTATATGCTGTAGCCCATTTTGGTACTTTAGCAGTAAATCCTAATTCTCTTTGTTGTTCTATATCATTTACTTTAATAACAATACCATCTATTTCATATGGAAGAGTATTTCTTTTTTCTGTCCACTCATGAATGAATGATAGTACTTCATCAATATTTTTACATAATCTGATATTTGGATTAACTACAAAACCTAGTTTTTTCATATACATAAGAGTTTCATAATGAGTTTTAAATGGTGTTTCTGGATAATGATATAAAAATACATCTAACCCTCTACTAGCAGCTACGCTTGAATCTAATTGTCTTATTGAACCTGCTGCTGCATTTCTTGGGTTTTGAAATATATTTTCTCCTTTTTCTTTTTGACGTTCATTTAGTTTATTAAAACTCTTTTTACTCATATATATTTCGCCACGTATATCTAAGTCTACTTTTTCTTTTAATACATGAGGAATTGATTTAATGGTTTTAACATTATGAGTTATGTCTTCCCCAACTACCCCATTACCACGAGTTGCTGCTCTTACAAACACGCCATCTTTATATTCAAGATTGAATGCTAAACCATCTATTTTAAGTTCACATACATATTCATGATTTGGAAATACTTTAGATACTTTTTCATCAAAATCACGAATTTCTTCTTCATTAAATACATTACCTAAACTCATCATTGGTACTCTATGAGTAACTTTTTCAAATTCTGAAATTACTTCCCCACCAATTTTTCTTGTAGGTGAATCAAGTCTTACCCATTCAGGGTGGCTTGACTCTATTCTTATTAACTCTTGCATTAATCTATCATATTCAGCATCTTCTACACTAGGTTTATCTAATGTATAATATTCATATGCATATTTATTTAAAAGTTCGATTATTTCATTCATTCTGTCCATATAAATCACCTATTATTATTATATAACAATTAATAAATTATATAAAGAAAAATGTTTTTCAGCAAATAAAAACGACTATTTCTAGTCATTTTTGGGTTTTAGTGTTAGTGCTATCGTCTATATTTTAGAAAATCTTTTTTATTATCTTTATTCACTCTCAGAGACTTTCACATAATTCTTTATCCATTCTCCTAATTTATCAGCATCTTGATATTTTTCAAAATCATCATCTGAATTCGGATCTAGATACGTTACTATTTTACCTTCTTTTATAATAATTATAGATGGTGCATATTTTATCTCTTTATAAAACTTTGTATTTTTAAATTCGTCAAAAGTAATTGATAAGAAATCTATTTTATATTTACTCATAAATTCTTTAAATACATTTTCACAAGGAATTGCAAATGCACAATAATTGTTATAAGCATATAAAATGTAATTTTCATTATCCAGTTTTAATAAATCATCACTTTTAACTTTTATAAATTCACCAGTATTATAATATTTTTTATCTAAAGTAAATTTTTGAGTGTTTTTATTGCATCCAGTGGTAAAAATAATCAATATACAAAATATTAAATAATATATTTTTTTCATTACTTAATTTCTGTTAAATTATCAAAATCTATATTATGATAATTTATTTTCCAAAAATCATATGTTGTCTTGTTATTTTCTTCTTTTTTTATTTGTATATTATTTTTACCATTATAGTACCAATAGCCACCTACATTATATATTTTATTTTTATCCCAGCCAAGTGATATTAGTAAATTTTTTGTCATACCAGCATATCCTCCGCCGCCACACATTAAGAATATATTTTTTTCTTTTGGAAATAAATATTCTAATATTTCCATAGATTCTTTATAGTTAGATTTATAAGTACCATCATCTTTTTGTGTAAATAACGTTTTACCTGTATAACTTTTTCCAACGGCATCAGGTAATCCTTTTACTTCTGTTAAGTATGGATATGGAACTACTTCAAAACCCTTTACTATTCCTGAAAGGTGTGAATCCCCACCAATTGCTTCATAATTTCCTGGGTCAACTAACATTCTCATATCTCTATATACTGAATCGCTACGATTTAAATATTTATCTATTGTTCCTTCATTAATATTTTTATCTATTCCAAATTGACCTCTTTCGCCTCCTGTTACTTCTGGATTTGGTAATTTAGTTAGTTTTTCATTTGAAAATGTTTTATTTATTATCATTCCAAGTAATAAGCCAACTAATAAACTTGCAACTACTGATATAATTATTTTTAAATTATTTTTCATGTTTCCTCCTCATGTATTAAATTTAACATATTATTATTTAAATTACTATAACTTTAAAGTTGAGTTCACTAAACGATAAGTTTAGTTTTAATTTATAGTATTGTATTATCATGTATATCTTAAATAACACTATTGCTAATTTATAAACTATTAGATATAATTTTATTAAGATATGGAGTTATAGATTATGGATTATAAAACTGAAAAAGCCTATAAAATATCTAGCTTTGTTTTACCTATAATATCATTTGCTATATTGTGCATAATGTTTTTAAATGAGGATTCTAGTTGGTTAATTGTAGCTTTTATTTTATCATTTATTATTTTTGTACTTAGTTTTCCTAGTACATGGATGAGTAAAAAAATATACAATTTAGGAAATAAGTTTAATAATAAAATATTAAGAATTTGTTATTATCTTATAATTTTACCAATAATTGAATTCATATTATTTTTTTTAACATATATAATCTTGTTGTTTTTAGGCGATAAATTTATAATATCACACACTACTGATATGGGTGAAGCATTAGGTCAGGGATTTATTATATTATTCTTTGTATTTGTTGCGACTGTTTGTATAATTCTACCCCACATTCAAGCAATGCTTGTTATTTTTATAAAAAGGTTTTTGAAAGATAAAAAATAAATTAATCTGGAGGTTTTAAAATGAATAATAAAACTAAAAACATATTATGTTTTGTATTACTATTAATAACTTTAATAATAATTAAGATTGTTTTACAAGATACTGAAATAATTGGTGAGTTATTACCTGAATTATTTATTTTATTTATTATTAGTATATTAATGATGATAGTCCCTTTTATTTTTAGATTAATTACTAAGGAAAAAATTAAATATAAAAAAGGAAAACTTTTATGTTTTCTTAATAGTTTTGTAATATATATATTATTTTTAATGCCTAATTTAATAACTATTTTAAAAAGAAATGATAATTTCGTGACCATAGATCCAGTGGCATTTTCTAAATCATTGATAGTAGCATTCTTATTTATTGCTATAATATATTATTTTATAAATATGTTTTTATTCGTTGATAATAAAAATAATTAGTTTAATTCTAATTATTTTTTATTTTTAGTTTTTTATTTATTTAATATCATGCTCCTATAATATCAATAATAAACTTTATTCTATGAAAAGTGCTTCTTAGACAAAACTTTTACTCCATTAAGAAGAATATAAAAAGATAATTAAGTTATTTTGATAATTTTTTATTGAGTTTTATGCAAAATAAAAACTTACAAACTTTAAATAGTCCGTAAGTTACATTCATATGGAGCCTTAACTATACACGTATGCGAAACTAAGACTATAAGATTTGATTAAATCTCTCTGATAAATTCATTATATATAATATTAATAAATATTTCAATAGATGTATCGCAAATTTTGTAGTTTTATAGTATAATATTTAACAGTTATTACTTTTAGGGGGTGTATTATGACAGGGGAAGCTTTGGAAATTACAAAAGAAGTTGCGAAGGTTGTTGCGAAAGATGTTTATAATGATGGTGTTAAAGGTACATTAGTGCAAACTGGAGAAATAATTGAATCTGTAGTAGGTTTATTTAACAATGTTGTTTTCTATCCGGTAAAAAAGGCTAATGCACTCTTTAAGTATAAATTAGAAGATTTTAAAAATGAATTGGAACAAAAACTGAGTTCTATACCAGAAGAAAAATTAGTAGAACCAGATTTAATGATTGCAGGGCCAGCGCTTGAAGCATTAAAATATACTTATGACAAAGATGAACTAAGAAATATGTATTTGAACTTACTAACTTCATCAATGAATAAAGATATAAAAGATAAAGCACATCCTAGTTATGTTGAAATAATAAGACAATTAACACCATTGGATGCAAAAGTTTTTAAAAGATTACAAGATTTAGGACAAGTTGCTTGTGCACATGCAATATTAAAAATAGATAATAGTAATAGAGTTTATAGTAGTGCTTATCCAAATTATATAGTAATGGAGTTATTAGATTTAGGTGATGAATTTCAATTGTCTACATCTATTTCTAATCTAATAAGGTTAGGATTAATACATCACGAGGATAATAGTATTAATGGTTTTGACTATAATTGTTTTAAAACAGTAAATATTATAGTAAATAATAAAATACTACTTGATAATATGAATCGTGCTGAAGGTAATGGAATAACAACTAGTATTGATATTCAAGGTCAAGTAATTATGCAGAATGATTTTGGCAGAAGTTTTGCAGATACCTGTTTATAATATAAGGATGTGAAAAAAATGAAAAAATATTATGATAGTTTAAATGATGAAGTAAAAGAATATTTTAGTATTCTATCATCAGAATTTCCAGAATGGTTATTAGAATATATTGATACTCCTGAAATGGAAAGAATCAGTAAAATAAGTATGAGTTGTGGTACCGATTATTCTAAATGCTTTAATCTTAGATATTGGTATTCAAATTTAGATCATAGTGTTGGTGTTGCTTTAATTATTTGGCATTTTACACACGATAAGAAACAAACACTAGCAGGTCTATTCCACGATATTGCTACACCTGTATTCAAACATTGCATAGACTTTATGAATGGTGATTCAGAAACTCAAGAATCTACTGAAGAAAAAACTTCTGACATTATTAGAAATTCTTCAAAAATAATGAGCTTGCTAAAAAGAGATGGTATAAAGTTAGAAGAAGTAGATGACTATAAGATTTATCCTATTGCCGATAATGATACTCCAAAATTATCTGCTGATAGATTTGAATATACTTTTGCAAGTGGATTAACTTTTTTCAGAGTTTGGGAATTAGATAAAATTAGAAAAATGTATAACAATATTGTGGTAACTACAAATGAAGATGGTATACAAGAACTTGCTTTTAAAGATAAAGAAGTTTGCGAAGAATATATAGGTACAATTTCAAAATTATGGCCTGAATGGGTAAGCGACAAAGATAGAACTGTAATGCAATTTTTAGCAGATATGTGTAAGTCAATGAACAATGCTGGTTATTTAACAATAGAAGATTTATATACTCTTTCAGAGCAAGAGGTAATTGATAAAATTTTAACTTGCGAAGATAAATATTTATCAGATAGTTTCAAATTATTTCAAGAGGCTGATACAGTTTATAGTAGTTCAATACCTGCTGATGAAAAATATTGTGTTAATATAAAAGCTAAAACACGATATGTTGTACCATTGGTTCAAACTGATGATGGAGCTGTTAGAATAAATCAGATATCAGAAACTGCAGCCAATCAAATTACAGAGTATTTAAATTGCCCAAAAGGTGGATATTATACATATTTTGATTTTCAATTCGTACCTTACGAAGAGGTAGTTGCTAAAAAACTTATTAAGAAAGACAATGCTTAGATGGCATTGTCTTTATCATTTTCAATTGTCATATGTTTTTTTAGTGTAGTATTTTGTAATTTTAAATATTCAATTTTAATTCCGATTGCTCGTTCATCTTCAAAATATCCAAGATGATGAAATCTATTTTTCACTTTGGTTAAACATTCAATATTTTCTTCTAGTGCTTTGGCAATATTCTCTATAATATATTTTTCTTTTTTAGGTTTTTGTTCTTCTTTGACTTCTGAAATTTTAATTTCATATCCTATAATTAAATTTCTAATATATTCAGATTGAGATAAGTTTAATTTTGAAGAATCTCTTTTTAAAATAAATTTTTCATCATCACTTAAAAATACATTAACTTTATTATTTCTTATTCTCATAATTTGAAATCTCCTTTCTAAAATTTAAGGGTATGGGAATTCCCATATTGGAATTTGTGGCTATACAAATTCAGTGCTTGCTAGACACGATATGTGATTACGTACTCACACATTTTCAGTATAAATTAATTCATTTAATATGATTTCTTCAGCTGTATTTTTATAATTATTCATTAGTTTTACCCATTCAAGTTGTTTTATTTCTTTATTCTTTTCAGATAGTTTTTCATCTGATTTTTTATAACTTTCCATCAAGTTATTTAATAAATTTTCTGCATTTTTACTTACTGAAACAAGATGATTAGTAAGTTCATCATTCATTAAAAGTGTAGTGTAAAGTGCTTTTTTATGTTGTTTTAAATAATCAAATCTTAACATTCCATACTTATTAATTGTTCCTTTTTTATTATCATTTAAAGTTAAATTTGGTAATTTATAATCACCAATTTTTGTATATTTTAATTCCATTTTTAATCATTTCCTTTCTTATTTGGTTTGTTAGGATTATAAGTAACAATACCATATTTTGTTTCAATATCTTCTTTATTTATGATTGATTTTGTTTTAATTTCAGTAGGTGTTATAGGTAATATTCTTATAATTTTTTCATCTTTTTTAGGTGTGAATTCACCAATAATATTACCTGTATTTTCATCAATTTTTTCATAAAGTTGATACATTTTTGTTTCATAAAATTCATTTAATCTATTTAAATATTCTTGTACTTGTTCATTAGAAATATTAGGACTACCAATAATAAATTCTTCTTTACCATTTATCTCAACCGGTACTAATACATCTAATATTCCTTTATCTAAAAACTTCATTAAATTATTTATATAACTCTTTCTAAAATTGATTTTCTCTATATGAAGTTCATTATTTTTGTCTTTTATTAGAATAACCGATTAAATAAATTTAGATATAAATTCTTGTTTTTCATCTTTATTTTTGCTTTCCCAATTTGTTTTAACAACATCATTTAAAGTGTCTAATCTTATCATAGTTTCTCGTTCAATATCTCTATCTGCCATTAACTGCTGTGGTGTAAAAGTTATATTATTTAGATTTAAAAGTTCTGATTTCTTTTACTCTAAAATTTCTAATTTTTCTTCGATTAGTTTATAATCTTCTGAAAAATCTTCCATCTCAACAATACCACTCATATATGCTTTTTTAATACGTTCTTTTTGTTTTTCTAACCCTCTAATCTCATTATCTATATCATCAGTTTTTGTTGGTTTATGGTCTGCTAAAATAGGTAAAAAATACTTTTTAACTGCCATATCATACTCAACTAAATCATAAATAAATTGCATTAAACATTCTTCAATTTTATCTTCACGATAATTTAAATGGCATTTCTCACAGTTATAATACATATACTTTTTCTTCTTACCACCAGAACCTTTACATTTCATTATTCTTCCACAAGTAGGGCATTTAATCTTTTGAAAGAATAAATAAACTCTATCTCTTGTGTAAGTTCTTTGATTAACTTCTTTTTGTCTTTGACATTCTTCCCACATAGCACGTGATATTATTGGTTCAACTACATTCATATAAATAACAGGATCTTTGTTTTCTTTTTTAGCAATTCTTTTGTATTGCTCATAATCACCCATATAGATTTTGTTATCAATTATCTTTTGAATAGTCGTGTCTTTCCATTTCTTTGGATTTAATAATTTTTCTTCATTAAAGATGTTTGATATTTGCTGAAAACTTTTACCTTCTAAATACATTTTAAATATTCTTTCAATAACAGGTTTAGTTGTTTCATCTACAATAGTTTTTTTATTACCATCTTTCTTATATCCTAGCGGAGCAGGACCTGGTAAATGGCTGGACTTAATTGCTCCATTAAGTCCAAATTTAGTTCTTTCCGATACAATTTCAATTTCTAACTGTGATAATACAGTTAGCATTCTCACAAAAAATCTTCCATTAGCAGTAGAAGTATTAACATCATCTCTATCACAAACAAGATAGCAATTATATTTTTCTAACTCTAATATAAGTTCTTCTAAATCACGAACTGAACGAGTAACTCTATCTAGTTTATAGGCTACAATATAATTAATTTTTCCGTCTCTCATATCTTGTAGCATTTCTTGAAATGCCGGTCTATGTTCCATATCTTTTGCAGATATCCCTGCATCTTCATAAACCTTAAATACTTCATACTCTTTAAATGCACAGAGTTGTAATAACTTTTCTTTTTGTTCTCCTAAAGAAAATCCTTCTCGTGCCTGATCCTCTGTCGAAACACGAATATAAACTGCTGCAATCTTCCTTTCATTATTCATAATTTTTCCTCCTTTTCTTTTAATGAAAGGCACCAAAAAAGGTGTCACATAACAAGACACCTTATACTTTATATTGATTATTTACACGACAAAATAAACCAATATTATGGGAGTATATAAACTCTCAATTAATTAATGCCTTGCTATGTAGTCTGATAAATCAGCAATAGGGATTTTCTTCTTTAAATTCCCAATATAAAAATATTTTTGTTCATTGAAGAATAAATATAGTGTATCTCCAATAATTACTTTGTGTGGCTCTACATACGCTAGATTTGTATGTTCCACAATTCTTAGGTGACCCTCAATAATCTGGTAGGGTCTGTTATTAAATTTGCAAGACCAATTAATTTTGGTTTTGAGTTCATCACTCATATTGATTTTCTTTTTAATTATTTTAATCATATCACATCACACCTTTCTTTGCAATAACGTACAAAAAAAATCAATCTTTTCAGATTGATTTAATCATTAACGTCACATTGGTGCGACGATTTTACCTTATGGAGCAGGTGATGGGAATCGAACCCACGTTAGCAGCTTGGAAGGCTGAAGTTCTACCATTAAACTACACCTGCATTTTTTAGAAAGTATTTGCTTTCTTGAATTGCATAATTCATTATACTAGAAGAATTTCTACATGTCAACTATAAATAGTATTTTTTTATATTTTTTTGTTTTTTTACCTTTTATTTAATTTAAAAAAGACTAATTTTAATTAGTCCTTAATGACAAATATTGTACTTTACTACAAATGATTGCTACACAATCATAACAATTAAGTTCTTCTAATTGTTCTTTTCTTCGTGATTCACTTTCTTCAAGTAATTCCTTGTATCTTTTAATAGCATTTTTATCTTTATTAGCAACAGCTATTTTAGCGTTATCTTTTATCATTTTTATTGTTTTCTCTGATGTTGATATTTCTTTTTTTAATTTTTTTGATTTATATTCTAATAATTTATTTAAATCAGAAAGTGCTGTTTGTGTTGATGTACTAAGTCTTTTCATAATACATTCGTGTATAAAGTTTATTGATTTATTTAATCTATATAATTCTGTTTTTATTTCATTTGAAAGATCATTATTATGTCTTTCTTCTAATTTTTTTAGAATTTGTTCTAATTTTAATCTCTTAACACATAATTGTACATACCTGTCTATCATTGATAATATCATAATATCCCCCGTGTGGAAGTATTATAAACTTTTATTAAAATTTGTCAAGATTAGTTAAGGATATTAAATAATTTTGAGTCTTTTATACTTGGATATACTCTAGTTATTTCATCCTTTAAATAAAATGCCTTTTTCTTTAAATTTGGGTATTTACTAAATATGTCTTCTGTTGAACAAAATGACTCAAATATTCTTGCTCTGTCTTCATTAGCATATGTGTGTGAATATGCATCTATAAAATAAATATCTTTATTACTTGCGATTGTATATTTATCATTTTCTTCTTTTACATATGAATCATCATATTTATAATTTTTTGGATTAAATGAGTTCCACTTTTTAAATGGTTCACTTTTTATCTTGTTATTATAATATAATTCATACATATTATTTTCTATACTATGCATTAATTCGTGACATATAGTTTTTTCATATTCTTCACCATTTGCATCTATTGCTATTATGTAATTATCATCCATCATTAATGAATAACCTATTGGATTTGATATTTGAGTTTTTGTATCACTAGGCCCTAATGATCCTGTTATATATATTTCAAGTCCGTTATTTTTATTTGTTTTAAATTTATCAAAGAATTCTTTATTAAAATTTTTTAATATATCATATGTTTTATATAATCTATCGTATGTTAATTCATCATCATAAGTTGGAAGAGCATAAAAGTCATTAAAATATCTAACACCTTTATCATAGATATACATATTTACATTAAAATCATCTTTTATTTTGGTAACTAATTCATAACTATCAATTTTATTTTTAGTGTTACTATAGCTAATCATGTTTTCATTTATATTATCTTTTTTATAATCCCAAATATAAAGGTCATAGTTTTCTCCATTTGTCCCTACTATGTACATGTAATTACTTATTGACATTATTGGAACATAATATTCATCTTCAAAATTAACTTTAATTTTGTTAATTATTTTTTTATTAACTAAATCATATACTTTAAATTCTCTTGTATTATCGTTAAATGTTCCAAGTGTATTACCATCTTTTGTTATAGTTATAAAAGCAGTTTCATCTTTTGAATTCAAATAGTATTTTTCTTCTGTATCTTTTTTTATTGTTATTTTATTATCTCCGTAATTATATGATAAATATCCATCAAAAAACGGTTCAACATTTGAGTTATCTAAATAATCTATTTTTTTATTATCTACATTATATAGACAACTAATATTTAAATTATAATTATTAAAATAAAGATATGTATCATCTTTATATAAAATGTTATATGCTGTACCACACGATTTTAATACGGAATCATACAGTTTATCGTCTAAGTAAATATTATTATCTTTTGTTGTTAATACTTTATCATTATATTCTCCATATGAATTGTATTCCTCTTTATTTTTTACTATTTTATTTTTTAAATTAAAATCTTTATCAAATTTATGTACATTTAAGTTTACTCCTGATATTATTTTTATATATTTATCATTTAGTGTTATTATAGGTTCTTGTATAATTGCTGTTTTAAAAGATACTTCTTTTTCAGTTTTAGATGTTTCTAAATTTATCCTTTTTAAAATATATTCGTTTTCTTCTAAATCTTTATCATTTATTACTGAAATTAAAGTGTATAAATATTTATTTTCTTCTTTAATTGCTAAGATTTGCTCATAATCTTTAGTTACTTTAAATTTATATAGGTTATTTCCTATTAATGCATCATTTGATATTTTAATATCTTTATGATAAATAAAATGTATAAATATAGATATTGAAATTAATGCCACTATATGTAGAATTATTTTTAATATTTTATTCATGTTTCTCCTTAAAATTTAATAACCCTTGGTTCATCTTTATTATCATATGCACATATTTCAATGTTATGATTCTTAGATATTTGTTTTGAGAAATCTTTTGCTTTTGAGGTTTGAATATATAATTTATTTTCATAAATTCCGATTATCCGAAATGTTTTTACTTTTATATACGAAATCACTTATTTCATTTAGTTTTTTCTAAATCTTTTGTATCTTTTTCTTCTTCTACTTCTTCAAATCTATATTTTTGTTTTATATCTGGATATTTTTTATGATCAACTTCACTGTTAAACATATCATATGGTCTTGCCCATACTAAATTATCTCCATATAATGCTTTGTATATTACAATTTTTTTAGGATCATCATCATTATTAGTTTCTGAATCTAATGCTATAGCTATTACTTCATACATTTTATTTTTAAAATGTCTATATTTTTTGCCTACTTTAATTTCTCTCATATTATCCTCTTAAATTACCTCTAATATTTTTTGTATTATAAATAGTATTAATAAATAAATTATTATTCCTGCTGGAATTGAAATTATTATGTTTTTCTTATCACTTAGTTTAGCTTTCTTCAATAAAAGATTTATTCCATTTATTACTAATATCATAAATCCATATAATATATTTATTATAGCTAAAATCATGTATTCGATTTTGTAAAGAAAACATCCAAAACCTATATTACTACAAGGCCTTATGTTTACACTTAATTTTGTAAATATAAATCCAAGTATTCCTGATAAAAGTCCCCATATAATTGTAATTAATATATCTTTAAATACTACCTTTTTATCATATTTTTTATCATATTTTTTTACGTAATAAAATATAAATGATACTAAAAGTATTAAAAAATAAATATAATATCCAACTGAATCAGTTAAAAAGGTATTATCTATGAAAAATATTAGATTCATTAATATATTTATAATTATTACATAAGTGGTTAATTTCTTATAATTCATAGTTTCACCTACTTTATATTGTTTGTAAAAGATTCTGCGACGTCTTCTACTATTTCATCAAAAGTTTTATCTTTAATACTCTTGTCATCTCTTGTTGTCTTTTTTACAATATCCTTTACAATACTGCTATCCTCTTTAGTTTCTGTTTGATAAGAAAGTCCTGTCCCTGGTAAACTTATTGTTTTTCTATTTTTCCCTTTAGCAGTTTTTCCAATTCTAAAACCTTTAAATCCAAAACTATAACCTATTCCAGATTTACTTAAATTTAATTTAAAACCTTTTCCTAAGTTTAAACTTTTTCTAAATCTTAATCCCATATTTTCACCCACTTTATACTAAAATTATATCATAGTTTTCAAAATAAAAACCTCTTTTTATAGAGGTTAGCAGATTATTTTTTATTTTTTAATAAATCTCTTATTTCTTCTAGAAGAATTACTTCATCTGATTTTTTTGGTTCTTCTTTCTTTTCTTCTTCTTTTGCTTTATGTAAGAATTTATTTATTACTTTTACTAATATAAATATACAGAATGCTATAATTAAGAAATTAATAATATTTTGAATAAATGAACCATAGTTAATAGATGCATCTTTTACTTTTAATGATAAACCTGTAAAGTCATATCCTCCAATAATAATACCTACTAATGGCATTATTATATCATTTACTAGTGATGATACAATAGTACTAAAAGCGCCACCGATTACAACACCAACAGCTAGGTCAATTACATTTCCTCTTTTAATAAAAGTTTTAAATTCTTCAAAAAGTCCTTTTGATTTTTTTTCTAAAGCTTTGATATTTTCTTTAGAATTATTAATTTTATCTTTCATACTACCACTTCCGAAATTATTATAGCAAAATATTTGTCAACCTAAAAGTTTTTTTAGAAAAATAATAGTGAAGTTCCAATAATTATAATAATAATTCCTGTAATTTGTTTTTTACTAACTTTTTCTTTTAAGAAAATTATTGATATTAATATCGATACTACTAAACTTAACTTCTCAATTGGAAATACTATGCTTGCTTCTCCT
>OBLI01000351.1_pt1 | contig 49324 bp, 37 predicted proteins | sample 1519701 | NCBI WGS metagenome assembly OBLI01 (sample SAMEA3663005, study PRJEB22513) | pig gut metagenome | biome: pig gut; feature: pig-associated habitat; material: faeces | place: France | collected 2012
CGTGGGTTGCCCATTGCGAAGTGGCAGCCAGTTGATCAACGCTGCGGTGGTTTTCCAACGGGGTGAGATCTTGGGCGTGGTGCCGAAGAGCTATTTGCCGAGTTACAAGGAGTTCCAGGAGGAGCGTTGGTTCACGCCAGCCTATCAGCTGCAAGAGAGTGTGATCCAGATTGGCGGTCGGACGGTGCCGATGGATAGCTACCTACTGTTTGAGTATGAGCAAGTGAAGGTGGGTGTCGAGATTTGCGAGGATCTGTGGGTGCCCATTCCTCCCAGTTCAGAATTGGCGATGCAGGGGGCAAACCTGATTTTCAACCTGTCTGCCAGCAACGAATTGATCGGGAAACATACCTATCTGCGTTCACTGATCGCCCAACAGTCTGCTCGTTGTATCGCCGGATATATCTACGCCTCAGCAGGTTTTGGCGAGTCGAGCACCGACTTAGTCTTCGCCGGCAATGGCATCATCGCTGAAAATGGTGTGATCTTGAAGGAGTCTGAGCGTTTCTCGATGGAGGAGCAGTTGGTGATCAGCGAGATCGACGTGGAGAACTTGATGAACGATCGCCGCGTGAACACCAGCTTCATGCAGGGCTACCTGAATCATAACCTGACCAATGCCACGATCATTCCGTTCAGCCTACCTAACCATACGCTACGACTAACACGACCGATTGACCCGCATCCTTTCACCCCTTCGGGCGAAGCCTTGAAAGAGCGGTGTGAAGAGATCTTCCATATACAGGTGGCAGGATTGGCGAAACGATTGGTACATACGCATGCACAGACAGCTGTGGTTGGTATCTCCGGAGGTTTGGATTCTACCTTGGCTTTATTGGTTACGGTGATGACCTTCGATGCCCTCAAGCTGCCTCGTGAGCGTATCATCGGTATCACGATGCCGGGCTTTGGCACCACGGATCGTACCTATACGAACGCATGCAACTTGATTCGTTCCTTAGGGGTCACCTTGAAAGAGATCTCTATCAAGGCGGCTTGCCTGCAACATTTCCAAGACATTGAGCACGATCCCTCGGTGCACGACATAACCTATGAGAATAGCCAAGCCCGTGAGCGTACACAGTTGTTGATGGACGTGGCAAACAAGGCGAACGGAATGGTGATTGGCACCGGCGACCTCTCGGAGTTGGCTTTGGGTTGGGCCACTTATAATGGCGACCACATGTCGATGTATGGTGTAAATGGCAGCATTCCTAAGACCTTGGTACGCTATTTGGTGGAATGGGTAGCCAACAACAAAGTGGATGATCAGTCGAAAGCTACCCTCTTAGACATTGTCGATACCCCGATCAGCCCGGAGTTAATCCCCGCTGACGAACAAGGTAATATCAAACAAAAGACAGAGGACTTGGTGGGTCCCTATGAGCTGCACGATTTCTTCCTCTATCATTTCATCCGCTTCGGAGCTTGCCCGTCAAAGATCTACTTCTTGGCGCAAACTGCCTTTGCGGATGTATATGACGCAGCTACCATCAAGAAATGGCTTTACACCTTCTTCCGTCGCTTCTTCCAACAGCAGTTTAAACGTAGCTGTTTGCCAGATGGCCCGAAAGTAGGCTCCATCACTCTCTCACCTCGTGGCGACTGGCGTATGCCAAGCGATGCGATGGCTACTCTTTGGCTGGACGAGATCGAGAAGCTGTAAGCTTAATTCCACCCCATCAGCTGACGCAGGAAAGGAATCAGCTCATCGGCCATGCGTTGTTGCTGGCCGATGCTGGGATGGAAATCAGCTCCATAGCCTAAATCGCCGTTCTGCGGAGAGAAACTAAAACGATAGACCTCCTTATCTCCCGCAACATTCGCTTCGGCAGTCACCTCATCCAAGGTGCGCTCCACCAACTTCATAGGCTCACCATTCAACATACAGCCACTCAGCCATACAATCTTGGCCGCTGGATAAAGCGTACGCAAACGCTGCCCGAAACGGACATAAGCTGCTTTCAGACGTACCGGATCATAGCCTTTCGTACTGCAATCATTCGTACCCAAATTGACACAGACCAAATCGGGCTGGTAACGCTGGCAATCCCATACCTCTGTGCTATCACCAAAAAGAGTTTGTAGATAGAGAGCCGGCATACAATTGGGATTCCCCTCCTTAGGACCGTTATAGTTACGGTAAATACCGATGCCACTACGAGCGGTAACATAGTGTTGTGCATTTAGCGCACGAGCGGCAATGGCTGCATAGGTATAATAATGATTCTCCGTATCCTCAGAGAAATGGATCTTGCCATCCAACGCCTCCACACCATAGCCACAAGTGATGGAGTTGCCGATAAACTCAATCTTACGGGTAGGCAATGCGGGAGGAGTGACTAACTTGCATCCCTCGTCTAACAAAAAACCCTTGAACTCCGGACGGCGTTCGTAAGCCTCCAAGACATTCATGACACACACCGTATGCGTGCCGTTTGGCAGAGCAGCCGCCAAAGAGACAATGGAATCCTTGGGAGAGTTAAATGCCACCTTGAATGGTTTCGCCTCGTCGATCTGCACCATGAAATAACCACTGTTCGGCTTCGCCACCATACGGAGGGATGTGCCCTCAAAGGCCGCACGGATCTGCACACCCGGATAGGTAAAACAGGGGACTTCAGGATTTGTGAAGCAGACACGCCCTACATACTGAATCTGTGGATCGGTCGGTTTCACCCATGTCCCCGTAGGAGCTACTGTTGTCTGGGCAATCATCCCCTGCCCCACGAAACAACTCATGAAAAGGCCACATAGCCATGTCTTGAATCTAAACTTTTGTGTTTTCATCGCTATCTATTTATGTATTAACCATCGTCCGTTCCATCTACTTGGCCACCACATTACGGCTTAATAACTTGCGAGCCTCTTCCTCGGTCAAGCCTCGACGAGCGGCATAATCTCGCAGCTGCTCCTCGTCAATGGTACCAATCATAAAATAGTGTGCTGCCGGATGCGCAAAGTATAGTCCGCTAACTGTGGCAGTCGGATACATCGCTCCGTTCTCCGTCAACCGCACACCGATACGCTGCATGTCCAACAGCTTGTCCAAGGTCTCATTGAGCCGCTGGTCAGGCAAAGAGGGATAGCCAATCGCAGGACGAATGCCTTGATATTTCACCTTATAGAGATCCGCTACGGAGAGTTGCTCCTGAGGCGCATAGCCCCAGCACTCCTTGCGCACTCGCTCATGCAAATACTCTGCCAATGCCTCCGCCAAACGATCACTCAACGTCTGCAACAGCATCGCGTTATAGGTATCTCCTTCCGCTTGGTATTGCTCCATCCATTGTTCCAAACCGATACCCGCCGTTACTACAAAGGCTCCTAAATAGTCTGTCCGATGCTCCTCAGCCGGCATCACAAAGTCTGCCAGACTCTTATAAACCGTCTCGGGACGTTTCACCTGCTGCCTTAACGTAGGCAAGAGGTAATCGCCGATATGGATCGTATCTCCCTCACTATGGGCTGGGAAGAAACCATAGATTGCTTTGCAACAAGCCATCTTTTCTGCCACCAACCGCGCTAACAGGCGAGTCGCATCCTTGTAGAGCTGCATCGCCTCAGCCGCTTTCGCCCGTTCCTTCTCGGGGAATCCAGCTAACCACATCGCCCGACAGGAATCACAACCATGAATCTGCGCAATTTCCGCGTAACGTCCCGTCAGTTTCCAAGCACTAAAGAAGAAGGTCCAATGAATGTAAGGGATCAACTCCTCCACCGGCACAACAGGCAGCTCATGGACACCCAGCTGATTAGGCACGACGGGCGTATAGGCATTCCAATCGATAGCTACCGGATGTTGACGAGCCTCTGTCAATGAAACTAACTCCTCTTGCTTCTGCCCCATCGACACACGCAAAGCCTCCTGCTCTTGCGTCAACTCTGCCACATAGGCATCGTGCGTAGCAGGATTCAACAGCTTGGCCGCGATCAATGGATTCTGAGAGGCATCCAGCACATGAATTACCGGGAAATCGTAATGCGGAGCGATCTTCACCGCGGTGTGCAGTTTGGAAGTAGTTGCACCTCCTACCATCAAAGGTATGGTTAATCCCGCCTTTTGCATCTCCTCCGCTACGTGCGCCATCTCCTCCAACGAGGGGGTAATCAAACCAGAGAGACAAACCAAATCAGGTTTCTCCTCGATCGCCTTCTGCACAATCACCTCCGCAGGAACCATCACGCCCAGATCGATCACCTCATAGTTATTGCAAGCCAACACAATAGAGACTATGTTCTTACCGATGTCGTGCACATCACCTTTCACCGTGGCGAAGAGTACCTTTCCCGCCTTTGCCGAACCGGAAGCCTTTTTCTCCGCCTCGATAGCCGGCTGCAAGATAGCCACCGCTTTCTTCATCGTGCGGGCAGTCTTCACCACCTGCGGCAAGAACATCTTCCCTGCACCGAACAGGTTGCCTACCTTATTCATACCGCTCATCAAGGGGCCGTCAATAATCTCCACCGCATGGGCGTACTGTGTCAAAGCCTCCTGTAAGTCAGCCTCTAAATAATCTCCTATACCTTTAATCAAGGCATACTCCAAACGCTCGTTCAACGAGCCTTCTCGCCACGCCTCTTGATGTTTCTCTGTCTGCTCGCCTGCCGCCTCAGCATGCAACTGCTGCGCATAAGCGATCAACTCTTCCGCTGCCTCTGGACGACGATAGAGAATCACATCCTCCAAGAGCGTGCGGAATGCCGGTTCTATCTCCTCATACAATACCGAAGTGGAGGGATTAACAATACCCATATCCATTCCCTTGGCAATGGCGTGATAGAGGAAAACAGCGTGCATCGCCTCACGCACTCGATTATTACCCCGGAAAGAGAAGGAAAGGTTACTTACACCACCACTCACCTTCGCACCGGGAAGGTTCCTCTTGATCCATTCCACCGCACGGATGAAGGCCAAGCCATAGCCATTATGCTCCTCCATACCGGTAGAGATCGCCAAGATATTGGGATCGAAAATAATATCCTGCGGGTTGAAACCAACCTTTTGCGTCAGCAGGTCATACGCTCGTTTGCAGATCTCAATCTTCCGTTCAAAGGTATCTGCCTGCCCCTGCTCATCAAAAGCCATAACAACCGTAGCAGCGCCCAATTGCTTGATGCGTGCCGCATGGCGCAAGAACAGCTCCTCACCCTCTTTCAGCGAGATGGAATTGACAATGCTCTTGCCCTGTACACACATTAGACCCTGCTCAATCACCTCCCATTTAGAGGAGTCGATCATGACCGGTACCCGAGCAATATCCGGCTCAGCCGCAATCAAATTCAGGAAATGGGTCATCTCCTTCACCGCATCCAACATGCCATCATCCATATTGATGTCGAGCACCTGTGCTCCATCCTCCACCTGCTTCCGAGCGATGGTCAGTGCCTCTTCGTAGTTGCCCTCCTTGATCAAACGCAAGAACTTACGTGAACCAGCTACGTTGCAACGCTCACCCACATTCACGAAGTTATTCTCTGGCCTCACCTCCAACAGTTCCAATCCAGAGAGCCAGAGGCAATCAGGCTTCGGTGCCGGTTGATGCGGCCGTTTGCCACGCACTAAATCAGGGAACTTAGCGATATGTGCCGGAGTTGTACCACAACAGCCACCCAACACATTCACCAAACCCTCCTCCACGAAGGGGCGCACATGCTCCAACATTGTCTCAGGGGTCTCGTCGTAATCGCCAAACGTATTAGGTAAACCCGCATTGGGATAGGCACTGATGAAACAGGGAGCCAAACGAGCCAACTCCGCTAAGTAAGGCTTCATGTCTGCCGCTCCGAACGAACAGTTCAAACCCACGCTCACGATGTGTGTATGCTGCACAGATGCCAAAAAGGCCGCCAACGTCTGTCCCGAGAAGGTACGTCCGCCCTGCGCCGAAAGCGTCAAGGAAAGCATGATCGGCAGATCTGCCTGATGTTCCTGCAAAACCGCCTCCGCTGCCTCCAAGCCCGCCTTGACATTCAAGGTGTCGAAGGTTGTCTCAAACAGGATGATATCCACACCACCTTCTACCAATGCCGCAATCTGCTCCTTGTAGGCTGCATACAGATCGGCGTAGGTCACAGCACGATAGGCTGGATCGCTCACGTCAGGACTCATGGAAGCGGTCTTATTGGTCGGGCCTATAGATCCTGCCACCCAAATCGGGCGACCCGTTCGTGCCGTATAGGTATTGGCTGCCTCACGCACCAAACGTGCTCCTGCCCGATTGATCTCGCCCACATAGGCTTGTGTACCATAATCAGCCATAGAGATCACATTGGCATTAAACGTATTAGTCGTGACAATGTCTGCCCCTGCCTCCATATATTGCGTGTGAATCTCTTTCAGCACATCGGGCCGGGTGATGTTCAAGAGGTCATTATTGCCTTTCAATTGTCCGGGGAAATCAGAGAATCGTTCCCCTCGATAATCCTGTTCTGTCAGTTTAAACCGTTGGATCATGGTGCCCAACCCTCCGTCGAGCACTAAAATACGCTCCCGCAGAAGCCGTTCAAACGCTGATCTTGTCATGTTTTTCTCTCCTGTTCTTTTTGCCTAACGAAAAAATAACCGCTATTTGCTATCGCTTGAAAGCCCGATCCATCTCTCGCCGATCGTCACGCTCACGGATGGAATCGCGCTTGTCGTACTCCTTTTTACCCCGAGCGATGGCTACCACAACCTTGGCCAATCCCTTCTCATTGATAAACAATTTCGTGGGAACAATCGTGAAACCACTGGCTTTTACCGCTCCCTCAATCTTGCGTAGCTCCTTACGAGTCAGCAATAGCTTGCGATCTCGACGGGCTGTGTGGTTGTTATATGTGCCGTAAAAATACTCGGCGATATACATGTTCTTCACCCATAGCTCACCCTTCTCCACAATGCAGAAGGTATCTACCAAACTGGCTTTGCCTAAACGGATAGATTTAATCTCCGTACCGGTCAATACGATGCCGGCCGTAAAAGTATCGAGCAACTCATAATCGAAAGTTGCCCGTTTATTCTTGATTAATATATTGTTACTTAACTTCTCTTTCATGGCTTATCCCTCCCCATTCATTGGATTTATTAGCCTAATCCAGGCATAAACATGCCCATCAATTTCTCTATAACCACGGGTGTCAATAAGATAACCACTGTTGTCGTACAGGTAAACTTCATGCGCTCTTTCTCCTCTATCTTCATATAGGGAACAGCTCCTTCCCAAATCATATAGAACGTATAGAGTACAAAGACCTGCAAAAAGAAAAACTCCGGCAACAGCTGCAACACGATATTCAGCGCAAACATCAGCGAGGAGGAATAGCCCACGAAGCGCATCCATCGCTTCAGGTCTTTCTTCTGCTTAAACACACCCTGCCAAATCTCGTTCATCAAGTAGGCACCCACATAAAAACCACCAAAAGAAGACACCAAAGCACGGATCGCCTCTTTCAGCGCATGCTCCAAATCAAATTGCTTCATGGTGAACAATACACCTGCAAAAGCTGAAATGGTCACCAATCCGATTAACGGATAGATGAAACCCGAAAGAAACTCCTCATGATTCTCTTCTCTTTTCGACAGCACATGCCAGGCTTTCGTTGGCTGCGAAATCAAGCCGATCACCCACTTCAATATCTCTTTATACATCTTTTATCTACTATTTGAAAAACAAAAGTACACATTATTCTGAAAACCGCAACGTAAATGGATTGGTTTTGCCCCAAATGTAAACTGTCGTGTCAGCCTTGTAACACATAGATGCCATCAATGAATAGCGATTGGCTCGGTAACGCCCCACGTAAAGACCGTGCTATCCGACGGATTGATGCCATTCACATAATACAGTTTCACGTATCGCTCACCTGTCCCTCCCCACGCCTGACGCAACACCGAAATGTCAAATGCATAGAGGGAAGCGGCATAATCTGGTTCGCTCTCGGAGGACTCTCCTGTTGCCGTCACGCGCAAAAAAAGCGGATAGATGCGCTTGCCTTCGCTCACCTCCGGCTGCTGCTCCGGAGAGAAACTCAATTGCCACTGCAAGTTATTCGGCTGATTCGTCCAAGATACAACAGGCAGGAACAGGCAATCATCCAATTGGACACAAAGCGTGGAATCCAACGGACTCACCGCATCTGCTACCGGCTGTTCACCCGTTAGCAGACGATCTATAGCGGGTACTGAAGTGGAGACTGCCAACCGCTCTACATTCTGCTGTCCCGTCACCGATACAGCATAATACCCCAAAGCCTCCGATTGCTCATTCTCCGCCGGATCATAGGTGAAATTGAGCAACAAGCATTCTCCCGGCAGGTGGCTGCTCAACCGACTGTCATACAACCACCCTAAACGGGTATTCGCCATCACGAAAGCACTGTCGCCATGCTCCTGAATCACTGCCGCTACCGGCCCCGGAGCGTAAGTAGTGCTGATCTCATGCAGGCAAGAACTCAACAGGACGACCAACCCACAAAGCATTATGGAGAGATAAGACCGTAGAGCAGAGAAGCGACGCTTGCCTCGCCCATAAAACGCCCAAATCAAGCTGCGTTGCATCAACTCTGGGATGGGTTTTCCGGTAGCCAATCGAAGGTTCTCCGCACGCACCGACGCATAGGTGGGCAACAACTCTGAAAAGGCTTTGCGTGCCTCATAAACCGCCTTGGCATTGGGATAGTGCCCCTTCAGCAGGAACTGCAACGCAGCCACATAATCTAACCAAAAACGTGTTCGCATCACGGGTTTCAAGTCCTTTTCCGGCAAGTTCTTATAAAGCATCAAGAGGTTATTGCGAAAATTGAGGAAGGTCTTACGCGGATGCTCCATCTCTAATGTAGCGCCTCCAACGTGATACACCACCGAGGCTGGCGTACAACAGATCCGATACCCCCTCGTCCGCAGACGCCAACAGAGATCCACCTCCTCCTGATGGGCAAAAAATTGAGCATCCAAACCACCCGCCTCCTTATAAATAGCGGTACGCACGAAGAGACAGGCACCCGTTGCCCAGAGCACATCTGCCGGCTCATCATACTGCCCCTCATCTTTCTCCACGACATGCAGCACCCGTCCGCGGCAGAAAGGATAGCCATAGCGATCCATGAAACCGCCTGCGGCTCCAGCATACTCAAACTTCTCCTTCTCCCGCCAGGCCCGGATCTTCGGCTGCACAGCTACCACCTTTGGATCGGCATCCAATGTGGCTATCGGCGCATCTAACCAATGGGGTGTCACCTCTACATCACTGTTCAACAGCACACAATATTCATGCTCCACCATCGCAATTGCCCGGTTATACCCCTCCGCAAAACCATAGTTACGATCAAACACCAGCTGCTTAACCGTAGGGAAATGGGTGCGGAGCATCTCCAAGGAGTCATCGGTCGAACCGTTATCCGCCACAATCACCTCCGCCCAATCAGGGGTGTTTTGCACTACGGAGGGGAGGAACTGCCGCATCAGTTTACTTCCATTCCAATTCAATATGATAATCGCTACACGCTTCATACTTTTTCTTCACGTTTATGTTTCCATCGCCGATGTGTCCAAAGCCAACCCGCTGGATCTCGCAAGATTGTCTCCTCCATCATGCGAGCGTACTTCTCGGTGATGTAGAACTCCGGCATCTCTTTAGGTTTATCGGTAATCAATTTTATCTCCATCGTGTAGAAGCCTCTCGCCTCCTGCCGAACATCACAAAACACGACAGGCAAATTCAATTTGCAAGCCAGTCGCTCCGCCCCAGTCAAGAAGGGTGTATCCTGATTCAAAAAATGGGTCCAATAATGCAAGTTGGCTTTGCTTGGTGTCTGGTCGGCGATGAAGATACTGAGTGCACGCTCCTTGGTGCCACGCAGACGAATCATCTCCCGAACCACGTCGTTCTTGGCTATGCCGCTTGAGCCGAAACGAGTCCTCAGCTCCATGAACAGGCGATCAAAGGCCAAACTGCTCAACGGACGATAAATCTGATAGAGGTGAGCCTGCCGCAAGAACGGGGTGGACCCACTGAACCACTCCCAGTTGCCATAGTGTCCCATCATGAGGATCAGCAAAGGGTGTCCCTCATCCTGCAACTGGTCGATCAATTCCGGATTGAGAAGCTTCGCCCGACGCAACAACTCCTCGTGACTAATAGCACCCAACTTAATGGTTTCCACGATGTAGTCGGTGAAGTGGTGGTAGAAGCGACGCTCCAATGCCCTACGCTCCTGCTCCGTCAGCTCCGGGAAGGAGGACGACAAGTTACGCCTCGTCACTTTTACCCGGTAACGCACCACATAATAGACCAACACATAGAGCAGGTCGGAAAGGCGATAGAGCCACCCTAACGGCAGGCGAGCGTGCAACATCACCCAACCTCGCAACAACGCATACATGATCTTTTCCCCCATCACCCGTTTCCTTTCGCTGTCAATGCCTCCACTTTCAAAGCGGTATGGTCAGCATTCCATCCGCCGAGGCGCACCGCCCGTGTCTCATTCACCCACGATTCCTCGTAGGGACGCTCCACCTTGATGTAATTCTCCGTGAAGCCCTGCATCATCTCCCCTTTACGGGTATGCTCAAAGAGCACCTTCGCCTCCTGCCCAATGTGCGCCTCGTAAAAGGCTCGCCACTTCCGGTCGGAAAGGTCGAGTAACTGCTGGCTGCGGGCATGTTTCGTGGCCGGATCCACCACATAGTCAATTTTCAAGGCCTGTGTGCCGGGACGTTCCGAATAACTGAAGACATGCAGCTGCGTCACATCCAAGCTCTCTATAAACTGACGGGCCTCCTCGAAATAGGCATCCGTCTCACCCCTTGTACCTACGATCACGTCCACACCAATAAAGGCATGGGGCATCGCCGCCTTCACCGTCTCGATTTTATGCCGGAAAAGCGCCGTGTCATACCGGCGGCGCATCAACTTCAACACCGCATCGCTACCGCTTTGCAAGGGTATATGAAAATGGGGTGCAAATCGGCGACTATGAGCCACGAAGTCGATGGCCTCATCTGTCAGCAAGTTCGGCTCGATGGACGAGATACGATAACGGGAGATGCCCTCAACCTCATCCAAAGCTCGGATCAGGTCGATAAAGCACTCTCCCGTCGTCTTCCCGAAATCGCCAATATTCACACCAGTCAATACAATCTCTTTGCCACCCTGACGAGCGACTTCCTCCGCCTGTGCCACTAAGCTGGCAATCGAGCCATTACGACTCCGACCACGGGCAAACGGAATGGTGCAATAGGAACAAAAGTAGTCACAGCCATCCTGCACCTTCAAGAAATGGCGTGTACGATCGTCCGCCGAACAAGAGGGGGCAAATGTTCGAATATCCTTGGTAGCTGAAGCAACCACTGCTCCTCCCTCTGGTCGTTTCTCAAACGAGTCGATGTAGCTGAGCAGATCCAACTTATGCTCCGCACCAACCACTAAGTCCACTCCTTCTATATGAGCCACCTCCTCCGGTTTCAGTTGTGCATAGCAGCCCGTCACCACGATAAACGCACCGGGATGCTCCTTCCCGATACGACGGATGGCCTGCCGACATTTCTTATCCGCCAACTCTGTCACCGAACAAGTGTTAATCAAGCATATATCCGCTCGCTCGCCCGGACGCACCTTACGGACACCCTGCTCCGCCAGCATCTTACCCAACGTAGAGGTCTCCGCAAAATTCAGTTTACAGCCCAATGTATAATAGGCCGCCTTCTTATCGTGAAATACCTGTTGATCAATCATCTTTCTCGCTTCGCTCAATCCTCATTCCACAATCCTCATTCATATTTAAAATGGCATCGGCTCCTCATTACCCGGTTTCAAGAAGTCGGGGGTAGCAGCGGGAATCGGCTGCGGCTCCTCTCGATTCATCTTAGAGATCACCTCCGTCAACTCCACATCATCCTCGATGTTCATGAACTTCGCAAACTCGCTCTTGAAACGTAAACGCACATCACCCACCGCACCATTACGATGCTTAGCGATGATGATCTCCGCTAAGCCGACCAACGAGTTACCCTTCTCATCCTCCAAAATCTTATAATACTCCGGACGATGAATAAAACAAACCATATCGGCATCCTGTTCAATGGCACCCGACTCACGCAAGTCGGCCAACTGCGGGCGCTTTCCCTCTGCTCCCTGACGTGCCTCCACGCCACGGTTCAACTGCGAGAGGGCAATGATCGGGATGTTAAGCTCCTTCGCCAATCCCTTGAGCGAGCGAGAGATCGTGCTGACCTCCTGCTCACGGCTGCCGAAGTTCATACCGCTGGCATTCATCAACTGCAAATAGTCGATGATAATACACTTAATATCATGTTCACGCACCAACCGACGGGCTTTCGTACGCAACTCGAAGACGGAGAGGCTCGGCGTATCATCCACATAGATCGGGGCATCGTAAAGCTCCTTGATCTTGAAGTCGAGCTGTTCCCACTCATATTTCTCCAAACGACCGCTCTTGATCTTCTCGCCCGGTATCTCGCAGACATTCACGATCAGACGGTTCACCAACTGCACGTTGCTCATCTCCAACGAGAAAAGCGCCACCGGGATTTTGAAGTTGACCGCCATGTTCTTCGCCATCGAGAGCACGAAAGCGGTCTTACCCATCGCAGGACGTGCCGCAATGATCACCAAATCGGAGTTCTGCCAGCCGGAAGTGATCTTATCCAACCCGTCGAAGCCACTGCGAAGGCCGCTCATACCGCCCTCCTGGTTCGCTGCCTTCTCCAACATCGTGAGCGCCTCCTTAATCACCGGGTTGATCTGCGTCACATCTTTCTTCACGTTGCGCTGCGAGATCTCGAAGAGCGAACCCTCCGCCTCCTGCATCAGGTCGTCCACATCCACCGTCTCGTCGAAAGCCTTGTCTTGGATGGTCGCCGTGAAGCGGATCAGCTCACGCGCCAGATACTTCTGGGCGATGATGCGAGCGTGAAACTCCAAGTGTGCCGTGCTGGCCACTTTGCTGGTCAGCTCTGAGATATAGGGCGCACCGCCCACTTCATCCAAAGCCCCCATCCGCTTGAGTTGCTCCGTCACCGTGATCATATCCACCGGCTCCTGCCGCATGTAGAGATCACGCACAGCGGTGAAAATCAGCTCATTCGCTCGCTCATAGAAACACTCCGGCTTCAAGATGTCGCTCACGATCGAATAGGCGTCCTTCTCCAACAGGAGCGCACCCAGCACCGCCTCCTCCAATTCCCTGGCTTGCGGCTGCAAACGCCCCATCTCAGGTACCACCTGCACCGTGGCCCGCTTTCGTCCCCTTCCGGAGTTTCTAACCTCTTCTGCCATCTTCCTTGCTGTTTGAGCCGCAAAGATAGTGCAAACTGAGCGCAAAAGCATCAAACGTGTTTGGATGTTTTGCCGAGGTGCAGCCTATCTTCGCCGTTTTTGTGGCAAAAATACAAAAAGGTTTCACTTTCGCCAAGGATAGCCCACCTTTCTAAAGGAGGAGACGTCACAGACGATCACGATGCAATCAGCGGACGATACCGATCAAATTCCTTACCCCTTACGGTTCCTTTCTGTGTGCTACGTGAAGAAAATGCCAAAGATGCCCGACAAATTTTCCATTCCAAACTTTTGAATACACGTTCAATACTTTTGAACGGCCGTACAATACTTTGGAATGTACATTCCATACTTTTGAACGAAGATTTAATACCGTAGCCAAGGCTTTTTCTACGGGAAGTAGAAGGTACTACATCCCAATGTAAGCAAAAAAAGACAGGCACCCCCCATTCCTTTGTCCAGCAAGGAAGCGCCGTAAGTACGTGTAGATCATAGCCGGGAGTGAAGTCCATAGGGATGTAACCCCCGGCTATGTTCCATCGCTCCTACGGAGCATGTGAATCATTTGATCTGTTATATCAATTGGGCAGTGCCAGTGCGGGACTGACGACTGCCCATCGGTTTAATATCCCATTCGCGAGGTGTCAACGACCTTTGTTTTCTTTTCTTTGAATCCTCCGATACGATAGATAACTGTCAGCGAGGCATTAAGATATTCCATCCACACTCGCATGGTATAGTCTTGGTTTGCCAAACGAGAGTGAGTGATGAAACGGCTATTGGTTATATTGTTCCCGGCAACGATGACGCTCCACTTCTGATTATCGGAAGTCCAGCGGAGGGATGTGTTGAGACGGAACACGGGGTCAATGTCATAGACTCCCTGGATGGCCTTTGATTGGAAGAATGGATTGAGAACGAGACGGATGTCGTGACGCTGAGAGAACCGAATGGCTGTAGTAGAACTGAGTATGGCCGTCAGCTGTTTGCGGTCAAATGGCAGGTCGAAGAAGTGGTCACTCTTTTCGCATCGGTAGTTGCCTGTGGCCATCACTGTACCATTCAGCCATTTGCCTGCTGAGAAATGCGCCGATGCTTGTATGCCGTACACATTCATATAGTTGAAATTGGTCTCCTTCATGATTACGGCCATACGGTCAGCGGGTTGATAGGCCAGTTGTACGGAGTAATCGGGTAGAAATTCAGCGTATGCCGTGAACGTGTAACGCTGGCGTAATTGCCATGTAAGGTCAATATCATATACAGAACTGGGCTTCAAATCAGGGTTTCCCCAGATTTCACTATATGCCGAAGAGTAGAATATGCTGCTCATGGTGCTCCAATAGGAGGGGAATACATTTTGGGAACTGAAAGAGAGATTGAACATATTGTTCTTGTTGGCTGTCCACAAAGCATTCAGTGTAGGATACCATCGCCATTCGTTCCACTTGGGAGTATGATATTGTTCGGCTCCAAGCGAAGTCTCGACGCTGAACGATGGTGTTAGCTGCTTACTGAACCCCGCGTATAGATCAAGGATGCGTTCATCATAGTCAACATGACTTGTAGCATCAGCAAGTGGCAGGCCATTGGCATCACGTGTAGTCTGATAGCTCATGTTGTTGGTTAGCTGAGCTTCTGCCCCATAGTTTAATTCCCAGCCTTTGCCTATATCATGTGTCTGGTCGGCAGCAAAGAGCCATTTGCTGATGCGTTGGCGACTATCCACATAAAGATTTCTTTCGGTATCATACAGATGCCCGTCCAAATGCTGTGTACGGGGGTTCTGATAGTTGGTGTAAGAGGCACTGAGTTGTAGGCCGAATGGTGATGTGTAGCTGGCATCCACATTATGCAAGTAGGTATGGGTTTCCGACTTCTGAACTGAAGTTTCCAAACCTGTGCTGTTATTGGTGGCATCGTTGGATGTCCATTCGCCCGTGTACGCTACATTCAGACGACTTTCTTGGGAAAAAGCATAATCCAAACCTATCCGGTAGTTATGGTTTAAGGTTTGATTCTTTCGCTCTGTCTTGTCGGAATAGTCCACGCGCTGGTCGCCTAAAGGATGATGTGCCTCATGTTCCACTTGTCCGTAAGCTGTGCCATAGCCATAGGAGTACGACGCATCCAAACCGAAGTTCCCATGCTGGTAGATCATGTTGCCCTTGGCCTGGCCATAGCCATATTTGTTCTGGTGAAAAAAGCCTTGTAGCTGGCCCGCAAACTGATTGGTGCCAGCATAATCCTTTGTAACTACATTGATAGCCATGCCGTGTACATGATACTTGGCAGGTGCGGATGCCATCACTTCAGCCTTGGCCAACATAGATGCCGGCATCTGTTTCAGACGTTCAATCACCTGTTCTGGACTCAGCGTTGTTGGCTTACCGTTAATAATCAGCGTCACAGAATGACCTGCAAATGATAGGCTGCCATCCCTATCTATAATACCAGGAATGCGTGTCAATGCTTCATAGGCATTATCAGCTGGCAAGATTTCCAACAGCTGTGGCATATTATACGTCAAATGTCCATTTTCTGTTTTGACAATTTGCCGCTCACCTTTTACCTGCACACCACCCAGCGTATAAACTTCTGGCTGTAGATGTATCGTACCTGTATTCTCTGTAGTGCAAAGCCTATAGACGGTCTTGTAACCGACGTGGGAGATACGGGCGAGGACTACGGACTGTTCGTATGGAATAGCGAAGTAGCCGCTCTCGTTGCTGATACCACCACTAAGCAGGGTCGAATCGGCAGGATTGAGAATGGCAACATTGGCGTATGCCACGGGCTGACTCTGTTCGTCGATGATGGTTCCCGTCAGGTGGCGGTCGGTCTTTTGGGTACATTCCACATAGATTTCGTGGTCATCGGACTTCACGGTCATGCAGACGGGGTAGAAGCCTATCATCTGCTGGATGGCATCGGGCAGCGACTTGCGGCTGACGGTGGTAGTGATGCGGAAGTCCTCCAGTTCGTTGTAGAGGAAGTTGATGACGTATTCCGTCTGCTCGTTGTTCAACTGGAGCAGGGCCTCGCTGAGCGACACATTGTTATATGTGTGCGTAATGCGCTGCGCGAAGATTCTACTTGGCATGCAGAGGATGCAGGCCATGAGTGTCAGCGTATATAGTGTGTGTCTCATCTTACTACCAGTGTTTTGTCTTTCATGCCGATGTTCACGGCCTCGAAGGTGTTCAACTTTTCAACAACACGCAAGAGGCTGTCTTCACGCTTCCAGACAAAATGGAAACGAAGCTGGCGGGTCGCATCATTCTCAAACTCCACGCTGACCCCGTGGGCAGCTGCAATGGCTGTGAGCATGGAGTCGAGTGGCACATTGTTGAAGATATAAGGCTCAGTGGGGATTGTGTCGGCCTTAACCGTATCTGCGGGCAGGGAAGTGACAGGCTTAATGTCGGTCACTTGCTCCGCAGTGGCCATTGGCGGTTGCGGAGTGTTAATCTTACGCACAATCTGAATTGCGGAAAAGGCAATGCCCGATGCCAAGACTGCACCGATGAAGGATGCTGCTATTTTGTGGGTTGCGAGGTGTAAAACGAAACGGGGCTTATAACCTCCTTCGTCGAGGATTTCCAACTCTTCTGAATGATTAGCTGCAAACTTCTCCCATTCGTCATCCACGTTAGGGGTGTCGTTTTTAAGTTCTTCGTGCTTGAAGGCACGCTTAGCAAAGCCAAGCTGCTGTACAAGCTGGCGCATCTCGTGGTTGGCGAGTATCTGCTGCAACTGCTCATCGGTCAGTTGCTCAGGGTGGTCCTGTAATTCCAAAAGCCACTCTATACGCTGTTTTTCGGTTATCATATTGCTTTTGAGTTTGAATTGAAATACTTTCTGATTTTCTCCAGTGACTGCTTCAGGTGGGTGTGGACGGTCTGACGGCTGACGTTCAGCGCATCGGCTACCTCCTGGCAGGTCATTTCTCGTAAGTAACGCAGTCGGAATACATTTTGCTCAAACGGTGACAGGTTGTCCCGCACGTAGCGCATCAGTTCTTTCATCTGCATTTGCTCTTCCACTGTATTGTCGCTGACAAGTGTATCAGTGTCCTCGGTAAGCAGGCGTGCAAAACGTTCTAGTACCTGTCTGTGCTGTAACACATTCAGACAGCGATGATACACACTCGCCAAGAGAAACGCTTTTGTGTTGTCTGCTCTCATCACTACGCCACTGCCAAGCAGACTGGCGAACACATCGCTCACCACATCCTTGCTCTCCGCTTCGTCGAAGAGCAACGTGAGTGCCAGATGATACATCTGCGTGTAGTGTGTCTTGAACAGACTTTCAACTTCTTTTCGTGTCATACATTTATTTCGTGTCATACATAATACAGTTCAGACGGAGAAAATGTAAAGCAGAAATGCGTTTTTTCGGATTCAAACTCAAATTTTTCTATTTTGGGGCTATTTTTCCAATCAAATCGGGCGAGGATGCCTCATTTCCATCCTCGCCCGCCTCGGAGTTAGATGCCGATGAAATTCCTTGCTCCTTGCGGTTCCTTTCTGTGCGCCATGCGAAGAAAAAGCCCAAGAAGCCCGATAAATTCTGATGAGCTAGCGCCGTAGGTGCGGGTAGATCATAGCCGGGGGTGAAGCCCATACGGACGCAACCCCCGGTTTACGTTCCCCACCCTGTCCGAACCGCAGAGCGGTGGCAAGAGATTGCAAATAGCTTACAAAAAGGGCACCAAATAAACAGGCAAGAAAATGGTCTGCTCGTCTTGGTGTAAGTCCTTCGTATAAACCAAATAACGCTGAAAGACACGAGATGAAAACTTCTGACAAAAGGCATCAAGTGAGATATGACGCTTGTAGCCAGATGATTTCACCTCAATGGGGCAAAGCTTATTCCTTCTTGAGAGCAAAAAATCCACTTCATAGTTATGCTTGCCCGTCTCAGTCGGGAAGGTATAATAGAACAACTGATTACCAGAAGCTCTCAACATTTGAGCTACCACATTCTCATAGACATAGCCCAGATTAGCTTCAAGCTTGTCACTCAATAACTTCTGATAGATGATGTTCTCTGTGAAATTCTTATCCTTAAACACCATAGTCACAAACAAACCCGTATCAGCTACATACATTTTATACCTGTTTCTATCTGAATAAAGCGACATGCCAACTGCCGGATCGCTCACATGGTAAGCCATATTGACCGTCATTGATTCAGCAAGCTCAGAAATGAGCTGCAGTGTCATCGCATCGCTCGTCGTATTGCCAATTACACTCGTTATCTGATAACGATTTGCATTATTGTTCAGTTGAGAGGGAATCGCATCAAAAAGCAAAGAAATACGTCCCGAAGGATCAATTTTTCGAAAATCATCCTCATAAAGCTGGATAATATCTCGCTTCACCTCGTCAACAACTTGCAAATTGTTTGTTTCCAAATAGGCATGAACAGCTTGGGGCATACCTCCAATCAACATATATAGTCGGAAATCTCTCATGAATTTTCTATTCAAAGCATCACCTACGCTCATCCTCCCCTCAAACATCTGTTTCAGCTGAAGCATAGATACCTCATCTCCCATAGCCCATTTGAACTCCTCATAATCCATCGGATACATGTAGAGACGCTGTTCCTCACTTGGTATAACTATGTCTTTTACATTCTTTTTAATTGATATGAGCGAGCCCGTTTCTATGTAATCATAGCGATGATCTGCCACCAAATGTTTAATGGCTTGACGAGCCTTGGGGCATCGCTGCACCTCATCAAAAATAATAAGTGACTTACGTTCTACCAGCTTAACTCCATAATGGAACTGGAGTTTCATGAAGAAATAGTCCAACTCATAAATATGATTGAACAGATCTATGATTTCAGCTGGAGCTATAGAGAAATCTATAAGGATATATGATTCATATTCACTTTCGGCAAATTGCTTAACAATAGTAGATTTACCTACTCGTCTGGCTCCTTCGATTAGAACAGCAGTCTGGCCATTTCGCCTTTGCTTCCAGTCTAATAGTTTCTCATAGATCTTTCTTTTGAATATCCTCATAATTCTTGCCTATTCGATGTGTGATTTTAATGCAAAAATAGGGGGATATCCCCGAATCTCAAAATCTTTTCAGACGAAATATCCCCGAATCTCAAAATCTTTTCAGACGAAATATCCCCGAATCTCAAAATTCCAGCTCCACCACGCAGGTGGTCAGTGAGCGGGGAGCGATGGAGAGCGAACGTGAAGCCCCATCAAGGGTCTCCACCAAGGAGAGATCGGTACGCTCGTCCGTGCGATAAAGGGAAATCTTTCGCACCTGTTTCTGCCAAGCCTTGGGCAAAGTCAGTTGCACCTCCTCTGGCTCAAAACCGGTATTGACAAACACCAAGACTAATTGCTTACCATCGGGCGAGCGATAGGCAGAACCACAAAGCGTAGCTAACTCCTCCGCTCCCTCCAAAGTTATCCGCTGATACCCTGGACGAATGAAACGACTATAATTGCCCAATGCCCACAACAGCTTATTCGGTGTGGCATGACCGCCCATCAACAGATTGCCCTCCTTGGCTTGGAGCGAGATCAAGGCATGGTTGCCATTCAGCTCCATGGCCTTCCAATAACCCCAAGCCTCCGCACCCGAGCAAACGATGTCAGCATAAATCAGCCTTCCCATCAATAGGGCCACCTGCATATCGGTATGCGTACCAGCCTGCCAATCCGACGTGAACCCATCAAACCGCCTGATTGGCTCCTCACCGTAAGGCAACAAGCACCATTCTGTTTGATAATAGCGCACATCGTAGTGCGCACAAGTGTCTTTCACAGGCCGACGAGTCGCCTCGATCTCTTGATTTGTCGTATGATTATGATAGGTATGCGCTCCGATCAGCCGAGGGACATGCTTCAAGTTACCCACGTAATGGGGCGATTGTGAATCAAAAAAGGCTTGAATCACCCGATGCGGGGTCTCCACATCCCCTTTAAACTGACGGCTAACCCCCTCATCTTCCCGATAGAGCACGGGGATAGAGGCCGCTTCTCCTACCAAGATCTGCACGCTATCCAACGAAGTACGCTGTTGCATCGCCTCATCCAAGGCTGCATACATCCGCTTCATCTCACTCAGTCGCCAAGAGCTACCCTCTTGCGCTGGACGTGCCCAATCCACTTGCGGCTCATTGATCGGGCTAATATAGCGGATAGGAAAACCCTCCTGCAAATAGTGGGCAGCCACTTCAGCCAAATAATCGCCATACAACGCATAGCCTTCCGGACGGATGTTGGCCCGATCCTTATGATCCGCATAGCCCTTGCCATTAGCGGTCCATTGCACCAATGGTGAGTTGGAAAACAGCAAGAAGCTGTTGCATCCCAATGCTTTCGCCTGCTCCATGAAATAACGCTGCCCGGCACATTTGCCCCAGTCATAATGCTGACCATCTGTCGTCTTGAACGATTCCACCCGTCGCTGGAGCGGTTGGATGTCGCAATCGGATTGCTCCCAGGTACCTGCTCCGGTATTCACTCGCCACAGCGAGAGACCAATGCCTTTCGGATGACCGGCCGCATCCATCTCTTGACTAAACAGCCATTCCGCGATTTGTTTGCGCTCCAGTTCCGACCAATAGCGCCCAACCAACGCTCCACTCCACGCATCCGAAGCCGTGAAATGGTCCATCGTCTGAAATACCTGTGTGGGATCCACCTTCACAATTCGCCCGGTAGCAGACATAACGCCAATACTGAGCCAGGCACATAGCATACATATCGTTTTTTTCATAGCACCAAGATAGTCATATACTTTGTTCATACTGTTCCCGATGATTCATGATGGTAGGCATATTACTTAATGCCCATTGGGTCAGATCAGCGATGATTGGCATCAATGAATGACCCATCTCCGTCAGTTGATACTCCACACGGGGAGGCACTTCCGGATAAACTGTCCGCTTCACCAATCCGTCAGCCTCCAAAACCTGCAACGTGCCCGATAGCACCTTCGATGAGATGTCAGGAATATATTTTCGCAACTGATTGAAGCGCATACATTCCTCTTCGCTTAGAACCAACAGGATCAATAACGCCCACTTGTTCCCAAAGCGGGCAATGACATTCCGAATCGGGCATAACTCTATATTCAAAAATTTATCTTCTATTCTTGCCATAGTAAATGTCTTATTATGAATAAAAGTGAGTTTTAGGTAACCTACTTACCTTTCTGTAACTTCTTGTTTATTAACAATATTCTTCACATCTTCGCAGTGTCGGGAAAGAAAAGGTTATCCGACACAAAGGTAATTCAACAAATTCATTAAACAAACAGAACAGATGAAAAAGCGTATGCAAGCACTCCGAATCTGGGTACTCCTTTGGCTGACTCTTTCAGCCTTGCAAGCCCAAACCGCCTCCTACCAAGTGTATGGCGAAGGAAAAACAATCTTGTTGTTAACCGAAGATGACTCGAAAACAGGTATCGAACTTATCAGCAAACTAACCGAGCATTCCTTTCAAGTCATTGTGCCCGACATCCATGCCTACAAAGAAGCTTTACCACAAAAAGACTCGTTGAGCGACGACCAACTCGCTATGCAGCTGATGACCACAGCCACTCGCCTCTCCCGGAAGCCGATCGCCGTAGTGGGATGCGGAGCGCATACGGCTATGGCCTGTCGCATCGCACAACTCTATCCTGCACAGGTGGATAGAATCGTAACCTTTGGCGAGAAGATATACACACCACTGCCCTGCCCCATCCGGCAAGTGTCGGAAGGAAAGCAAGCATGGAAAGCGATTGAGTCCTTCTTGCAAGCAGATTTAAAAACACTACTCACTGAGGGAAAAACACAGGACATGAAAAAGAAACGCATTCTTTTCGATTTGTCGCACAGCCAATGCACAGATACTTTCAAAGGATATGAAACCTATCCCTACCTCCTCCCCGCTTACGAGCGAATGCTGCAGGAATTAGATTATCCCGCTGAATTAGTCATCCATGAGCAGGGCGAACTCACAGAAGAACTGTTAGCTGAAGCGGATGTGGTTTTGATGCTCTCGCCACTTAACAAAGGACTGCAAAAGAACCTAACGGAGGAGGAACGTAAAAACTTGGTACGCTACGTAGCAGAAGGAGGCTCCCTACTTTTCTTTATCGATGACGCACACCGGGTGGATTGGCAAGCCTATGGAGCCGCCGATGTAGTCGGGCCTTACGGCATCTCGTTCGGGGCAGATGTTCCACTGCCGGGCAATGTAGGAGCAATCGCCTTCCCGAATCGCATTTTCAAGGAGCGTTACGAGATTCCTTATAGTGGCGCCTGTCTGATGCGTGGCGGTGAGCCGGTCAGTGTCTGTATGGAAGGAGGCTATCTGCACGGAACCATCGTGGAATTGGCGAATGGCGGTAAACTATATGTCGGTGGAGACACGATGGTTGGCCTTCTCTTAGGCTATGTCGATGGCGAACGCCTCAACTTTGACAAAATGGCCACTCGCTGGTGGGGCAAGGATTCCTGGAACTACATGAAAGCATTGCTGAACTGGGCACGCTGAAACGGCAGAGCATAAAAGAAATCCATTTCTTTTACGACAAATTCACGCTTACTAAAAGCAAGGATTGATCCTTACTAAGACTGTGTGTGTGCTCTTACTAAAACAGAGGGTGCACTCTTACTAAGACAAAAGGTGCACCCTTACTTAGAACGTTTTCAAGGGTTGGCCGTCAGCTTCTCCGTCTGATAGATAATCGGGTAATCCAGACTGCGGTTATCCAATACAAAGAGTTGGAACTGATCGCCTCCAGGATAAACACGCACCACCACATGACCGGCTGGCTTGATCTGCTCACCGTCAGCACCTAAACGAGTTAAGTTGCTCGGCACCATCCCTGTAGCGAACACCATACGCTTACCAGGATAGAGCTCCTTGGAGAGCATGTTGCTTAGCGAAGTAGGCTGGGGATGATAGAAATCCCACACCGGAAGGATGAAAGCCTGCGGCTTCACAGCTGCCACATAGGGAGGAAACATCGCATCGGAATAGGCGTGATGGTTGGCCACAACCACATCCGTCTCACCTAACAGTCGCCCAACGGATGTTTCTACGTCAAACCAATCCGGTTTGCTCTTATCCTCGGCCTGGATGTCGCCTCCCGTGAAATAGTCGAAGTCGCCATAGGTGATCCGAATACCACAGCTGCAACGGTTCTCGTTCAAGAACAGATCGGCAGGGGCATCAGCGGGAACGATCTCCCGGAAAGCATCCCCCTCGCCTGTCCATAGTTTTCCATTACCTACGATGTTGCGGATCTCAAAATTGGGATAAGCTCCTACATCTTTGAGCAACCGAAATTGCTCGTTGCTACCTACTTGAAAGCCTTCCATACATCCCCCTTCGGCCTCACGAGCCGCCACAAACCGCCGATAATTCGCAATATGCGTACGATCTAACAGCTGCTCATTCGGATAGGTGTAGTTCGGATAATCCCGATCAATCAATTTATGGATAGGCAAAAGGTTCGCCACATGGCTGATGCCCGTCAGCTTATAATCCATACCCTCTTTTTCCACAGCCAAGGCTCCCGCCTGTCCGATGTGATCATCGTCGTAGTGGGTCAGCAGGGCATAATCAATCGCCCCACCATTCTTCAACGGCGCAGAGAAATGCGTGATGTAACGGGCGATCCATTCAGCCGGTCGCTTCGAGTCGTCGGGCACTTGCGGCATAATCTCCTGCTTTCCGGTAAATACACCCAAGTCTCCCGCATCCACCAGTAGAGTCGTGCCATCGGGTAGGATCATAAAGGCGGCGTCTCCTCTTCCGGTACTGATCTGATGAATGTCTAAATATCCCTGCTGCCAGTCGGGCAAGCTGTTTGTGGCTGCCTCTTGCGTTTTAGGTGCATGGCAACCTACCAAGGCGAGCGCTAAACATAGGCTCCAATAAATATATGCTCTTCTTTTCATAATGACAACAATTTCATATAAAGCAATAAGAGTATATCAAAATGTCGAAACATATAGCTTTTCATTTTGATACACTCCTATTATTTATCGATCAATGCTTATCCTTCAGACGGAAGCGAAGCGTCCCAGCGTTCACGAGCCGATCATGCGAGAGGGTGAAGCCCTTCAGCTTACGATCGCCCACCGTGACCTCTTGCACATAAACCGACTCCGGGGTATCGTGCTTCGATTCAATCACTAACTTGCCTTTCGGATAAAAGCGCTCATCCAGATGGATCGTCACCTTATCGAAAGTCGGAGAGGTGAGCACATAGTTCACATCGCCCGGACAAGCGGGATAGAAGCCCATCATCGAGAAGATGGCCCAAGCGGACATCGTACCGGTATCCTCATTACCCGGAACACCATTGGGCGCATTGTGATAACCGCTCTTTAACAACTCACGAATCAACTTCTGCGTGCGCCATTCCTCGCCCTTGAAATAACTGAACAGGTAAGGATAGGCAATGTCTGGCTCGTTGGCAGGATCATAGTAGCCCTTATCGAAAACGCTCTGCAGGTGATTGACAAAGGCCTTGTCTCCTCCCATCAACTTCGCTAAGCCCTTGATGTCGTGCGGCACATAGAAAGTGTAGTTCCAAGCGTTACCCTCGTGGAAGCCCGGACTCGGCTCAAAGTTCTCACCCTGTTTCGGATCAAACGGCGAGTAGAAAGAGCCGTCGGGCATGAGCGGACGAAGCGTCTTGAACTCCTTACTATAATAATGCTTATACCCCATCGAGCGCTCATAGAAGAGTTGCGCATCCGCCTTCTTGCCCAATGCTTGGGCGAAGTTCGACAAGTTCCAATCAGCGATGTAATACTCCAACGCATGAGAAACGGAATTGTCATATTGCTCACGTAGAGGCACATAACCACGGGTGAAATAGTCATTCGCATCCGGACGCAACAGGTTGAACTCTCCCGGAGTGGTCGCTCCCTTGCGCATCGCCTCATAGGCCAAGTTCACATCATAATCACGCAAGCCTCGCATGTAGGCATCCACGATGTAAGGAATCGAGGGATCGCCCTCCATCGTAAAAGTCTCACGACCATAGAGTTCCCACTTCGGCAACCAACCATTCTCCTTATACATATCGATCATGGTACGGATAATATCCAACTGACGATCGGGATAGAGCAGCGTCATCAGTGTACTCACGTTGCGATAGGTATCCCACAAAGAGAAGACCGTATAACGGTTCCCCTTCGTGTGGCCAACCTGCAGGCTCTCCATCTGGGGGTATTCCCCATTCACGTCTTGCAAGATGTTGGGATGGATCAAGAGGTGATAGAGACCCGTATAGAAAATGGTACGCTCATCCTTGGAGCCACCCTCAATCTCGACCCGGGAAAGATCCTTGTTCCACATCTCGCGGGCAGCCGTACGCACCTTGTCGAAGTCAAAACCGGGTTGCTCCGCCTCCATGTTCTTGCGAGCGTTCTCGATGCTGACATAGGAGATACCCACCTTCACAGAGATAGACTCATTCTCCTCTGTCGTATAGTCAAACCAGACACCCACATCATCGCCACTCATCTCACGGGTATAACTACTGTAGATCTTATATTTACCAGCATCGGCATCCCAAGCAGCCTCAGCCGTCATGGGGCGTTGCTTCTTCCAGTAGCCCCGTTTCGCAGGAGCCTTGCTTAGCTTCATCACGAAATAGACCGGGAAGACCGCAGCCGGATTGTAACAGAAAGTACCCAGCAGCTTGCTGCCCTCTATCTCCGTATCGTTCACGAAGCAAACGGTAGCACCCGATTCGTTGGTCAAACCCTCCCCTAAATTCAGCAAGATATGGCTCTCTCCTTTCGGGAAGGTGAAACGGCTCAAGCCCGTACGCATAGAAGCTGTCGCCTCTGCCAAGATACCATACTTCGTCAGGCGTGTCGCATAATAGCCAGGAGAAGCCACCTCGTCCTTATATTCACTGCCATATTCCTTGTAATCAACGTTCAAGGCTCCATGTGTAGGCATCAGCAACAAACTACCCAACTCCGGACATCCTACGCCACTCAAGCTACCATGCGCAAAGCCGGTAAAGAACTTATTGTCGGCAGAATAGGGAGTGGACCACCATTGTCTATCCTTGTCAAAACGATTCAAGTCGGATCCCATCACATTGAAGGGCACCACGCTCATCATACCCTGTGGACAAACTGCCCCGGGATTCGTCGTGCCGTAATTGCTTGTTCCAATGAAAGGATTCACCTCATCCACGGGTTGCTGTGCGCTCATGAACAACGAACCGCACAGCAACAGACTCATTAATTTTTTCTTCATGGAAATCTTTCTATTTTAGGTTATTCTTACTACTTACCAGATAACGACCTCATCCGTGAAAATGAATCCCGGATTTCCCCGTTTCGCCTTCAAACGCACATAACGTGCTTTCCACGCTCCATAGAAGGTGTATTCCTGGAAAGAGAGATCCCGATCGGTATTGGAAATGGTGGTCGGCACAATACCTTGCGAAGTGAAGTTCTCCCCATCCTCAGAGGTCAGCAACTCTACCTCCTTGGGTTGGAATACGCCCGGGCCGATTAGCTGCATGAAGCGAGCCGATACCTTATGCATATCCGTCACCTCACCCATATCGATCACGCAATCCAAATTGTCCAAATAGCCCTGCCAGCGACCATCTAAATAGGTCAAACCGCCTCGATAGCCATCTAATAAAGCATTCATACCGCCAGCCATATAACCGCTGTACAGCCTACTATTATATTGAATAGGCTTATTGATACCCCGGTGATAATCCACCTTTTTCTCCGTCGGCTCACCCTGTGGCTGTCCATCCCGGAAGATAGCCGCCACTACATGCGCTGAGTCCTTCACGATAATCGGCTGTGTGTAAAGCGGGGAAGCCGTGGTAGGCATCGTGCCATCGGTCGTATAATGAATCTCGGCGGGATACTTCTCCGCATCCAAAATCACTTGTATCTCCTGCTTCACGGTATCCACCGTCATCGTCGCCTCAATCTCGTCAGACAACGTAAAGGCATGGATGCCTTTCTGTTGCAACACCGGGATATGGGCGTTCATACGTGGTTTGAAATCCATCCATGAGCGAAGCTCTTGCGGTGTCCAAGCGATCTCCGCCACCGCCAAGGCACGTGGGAACATCATATACTCCAAATGTTGCGCATCCTTGATATACTCCGTCCAGGTATTTGCCTGCACACCCATGATATGCCGCTGTTCCTCCGTATTCAACGAATCCACCGGCACTGGATTATAGCTATACACATGCTTGATAGGCGTATAACCACCAATCGCATAGGGTTGCGTCTTGGGATCTGCCTGATAGAAATCGAAATAGAGGTAGTTGCCCGGTGTCATGATCACGTCATGCCCCATGCGAGCCGACTTGATACCGCCATTCTCACCTCTCCACGACATCACCGTCGCCTCGGGAGCCAAGCCGCCCTCCAAGATCTCATCCCAGCCGATCAACTTGCGTCCCTTGCTCTTCAAGAAATCCTCCGCTTGATGAATCATGTAGCTCTGCAGCTCGTCCACCGACTTCATACCCATCTTGCGCATCAACGCTTGGCACTTCGGACAGCTCTTCCAAGCCTGTTTGCCCGCCTCGTCACCGCCAACATGTACATATTCATAGGGGAACAGATCAATCACTTCTGTCAAGACATCCTCCATAAAGGTAAACGACTGCGGATTACCAATGCAGAAATCACCACTGGTATAGGGCTTACCCGTACAGCACAACTCCGGATAGGCGGCAAACACCTCTTCCGAATGGCCGGGAAACTCAATCTCTGGCACCACATCAATATGTCGCTCAGCCGCGAAAGCTACGATCTCCCGAATATCCTCCTTCGTATAATAACCTCCGTAAGCACCTTCCGTGCCCTCTGGCACATACTTCCGGTCCTTACCATCCCACCATTTCAACCAATCCGTCTCTGTGCGATAGGCCGTCTCCGCCGTCAACTTCGGATACTTGTCTATCTGCAAGCGCCATCCGCCCGCATCCGTCAAGTGAAAATGCAGCTTGTTCAACTTATAATAAGCCATCACATCCAGCAGTTTCATGATCTCCTCCTTGGGGAAGAAATGACGAGAAACATCGAGGTGCAAACCACGATAACTGAAACGAGGCACATCGGTAATCGAGACACAAGGGAAACCTTCGGGCGTATAAAGCTGCTTGAGTGTCTGTTTTCCATAGAAAAGACCGGCATCTGTAGCCGCTTTCACGACAATACCCTCTTTGCTAACCGATAAGGAATACCCTTCCGGATTACCCTCTCCGTCGATAATATAACGAATCGACCCCGAATCAAACACCAAGTTACTGTCCGCCTTGAAATAACCGCTCCCCCACTCTATCTGCGCAGGTTTGGGGATAAGGTTCATCTGACGCTCTTCACTCGGAACGCAGGAAAACAACGACGAGACAGCGAACAACAGCCCGGCCGCTTTCAAAAAAGATCGTTTTGGCAGTGCCATAAGTACAATATTATTAGATTTAATGATTTTCGGGTAAAGATACCATTAAATTTAAGAAGCACAAGCAGGAGAGACAAAAAAAGGAGGAATCTTTGGTAAAATTCCTCCTCTATGGTAAAAAAGCCGCACTGTTGATGTGATAAAACTCCGGATGACAGGATTTGAGTGCTTTGCCACCTTTGTAATCCGCCGTGCGAAGCATACCCCAAAGGGCGCGGCCCGCCATTAGTGACAAGAGCGATGTCTCGGAATTAAAAATAAATTGATGAGTTTCCCAATCGAAGCAGTGCGGCTAAACTCTTCATCTATTCTTTCTTCGTCACAAAAATAAGTTATTCCCTCGATATGACCAAACAAAAGCATAAAAAAAAGAGTCTTCTTTTTACAAGAAGACTCTTTTCCGTTCTATAATAGCCTATTAAGTTACTTAACCTTAGCTACGATAGCCTTGAATGCCTCAGGGTGGTTAACGGCTAAGTCAGCCAACACCTTACGGTTGATCTCGATACCTGCGTTGTGCAAAGCACCCATCAGGCGAGAGTAAGACATACCCTCCAAGCGAGCGGCAGCGTTGATACGCTGGATCCACAAAGCGCGGAAGTTACGTTTCTTGTTACGACGATCACGGAAAGCATAAGTCAAACCCTTCTCCCAGGTATTCTTCGCTACGGTCCACACGTTCTTACGTGCACCATAATAACCACGGGTAAGTTTCAAAATCCGTTTTCTTTTTGCTCTTGAAGCAACATGATTTACTGATCTCGGCATAATTTTAATCTGTTTTGAATGATAGCGCCATCCTTATTATTGGGATGAACTTGATAGCTAATGCATTCGGTTAATAAAAATCGTTATAAAAACTCGCTAATTTTGGAAGATTACTTCAAGCAAAGCAGCTTCTTTACGTTGTTCACGTCAACACCTGCTACCAAGCCAGTGTGCGTCAAGTTTCTCTTTGCCTTCTTAGTCTTCTTCGTCAGAATGTGACTCTTAAAAGCGTGTTTTCTTTTGATCTTTCCTGTTCCGGTAAGGGCGAACCTCTTTTTGGCACCGGAATTAGTCTTCATCTTAGGCATTTTCCTTAATCTTTTAAATTATATTAAACTTCACCGTTTGTTAAGACGGCTTCTTTTCATCTTTCTGTTCGGGTTTCGCTGCTGCCTCAGGCTTCTTTGCCGCCTTAGAAGCGGAAGACGAACCAGCGCCCTTCTTCGGTGTAAGCATGATAATCATACGCTTACCCTCCAACACAGGCAACTGCTCAACCTTTCCATAATCCTCCAAGTCATTGGCGAAGCGAAGCAACAAGACCTCACCCTGCTCTTTGAACAAGATCGAACGACCTTTGAAGAATACATAGGCTTTCACCTTTGATCCCTCCTCCAGGAAGCCCTTCGCATGTTTCAGTTTGAAGTTATAGTCATGATCATCGGTTTGCGGTCCGAAACGAATCTCCTTCACGACCACCTTCACCGATTTAGCCTTCTGCTCTTTCTGACGTTTCTTCTGCTGATACAGGAACTTCTGGTAATCGATTACTCTACAAACGGGGGGGGCAGCATTGGGTGAGATCTCCACCAAATCCATACCCTGATCCTCGGCAATCTTCAGTGCCTGTGCGATAGGATATACACCGGTCTCGACATTGTCACCTACTAAACGAACCTCACGAACACGGATGCGCTCGTTGATTCTATACTGTTCTTTCAAATTGTCATTCTTCATTCAAAAAGATCTATTCTCCTCGTTCGTAATTAATTTAATCGTTGTTTGTACGCCAACGGTTCATCATCTCTTCGATTTCTCCGTTCAAAAGCGCCGCAAAGGTAGCAATTTTCATCGAACCTTTATCACCTTCGCCCTGTTTTCTTACAGAAACTTCACGATTTTCTGCCTCTTTTTCACCTACAATGAGCATATAAGGGATTCTCTTCAGCTCATTGTCGCGAATCTTGCGGCCAATCTTCTCGTTTCGGTCATCCACGATCGCACGAATCTCCTGTGCGGCCAGCTCTTTCTGGATCTCGTAAGCATACTCGTTATACTTCTCGCTGATCGGCATCACAGCCACCTGATCCGGCATCAACCACAACGGGAACTTACCCGCCGTATGCTCGATCAAGACAGCCACGAAACGCTCCATAGAGCCAAACGGCGCACGGTGGATCATCACCGGACGATGCTTCTGGTTGTCCGCACCCGTATATTCCAACTGGAAGCGCTCAGGCAAGTTGTAATCCACCTGGATGGTACCCAACTGCCAACGACGACCAATCGCATCCTTCACCATGAAGTCCAGCTTCGGGCCATAGAAAGCCGCCTCGCCATACTCGATCTTCGCCGGCAAGCCCTTCTCCTGGCAAGCCTCCACAATCGCCTGCTCAGCCTTCTCCCAGTTCTCGTCGCTACCGATATACTTCTCGCGATTCGTCTTGTCGCGCAAAGAGATCTGCGCCTCGAAGTTCTGGAAATTCATCGTCTTAAACACGATAGAAATAATATCCATCACGTTCAAGAACTCCTGCTTCACCTGATCCGGACGGCAGAAAAGGTGCGCGTCATCCTGCGTGAAGCTGCGCACACGGGTCAATCCGTGCAGCTCACCGCTCTGCTCGTAACGGCAAACCGTACCGAACTCAGCCAAACGCAAAGGCAGATCCTTGTACGAACGGGGAGAGTTCTTGAAAATCATACAGTGGTGAGGGCAGTTCATCGGCTTCAAGAAATACTCCTCGCCCTCCTCCGGTGTATGGATCGGCTGGAACGAATCCTTGCCATACTTCGCATAGTGACCGGAAGTGATATACAGCATCTTATTGCCAATCGGCGGACACATCACCTCCTGATAGCCATACTGAGCCTGGATGCGACGCAAGAAATCCTGCAAGCGCAGGCGCAAAGCGGTTCCCTTCGGCAACCACATCGGCAATCCCTTGCCCACCATGTCGGTGAACATAAACAAATCCATCTCCTTGCCGATCTTGCGGTGGTCGCGTTTCTTCGCCTCCTCCAACATCACCAAGTACTCATCCAGCATCTTCTTCTTCGGGAAGGTGATACCATAAAGACGAACCAGCTGCTTACGCTTCTCGTCGCCACGCCAGTAAGCACCTGCTACGCTCAAGATCTTCACCGCCTTCAAGTAAGAGGTGTTGGGCAAGTGCGGGCCACGACACAAATCGGTGAACGCACCCTGCGTATAGGTAGTGATCGTACCATCAGCCAGCTCACTGATCAACTCAGTTTTATATTCTTCTCCGCGGTCGCCAAACATCTTCAAAGCATCCTGCTTCGTAATGCTCTGACGCTTGATCTCCTCCTTCTTGGCCACCAGCTCCTGCATCTTCGCCTCGATTGCGGGGAAGTCGCTCTCCTTGATCACGGCCTCACCCGGATCTACATCATAGTAAAAACCATTCTCGATAGCCGGACCGATACCGAACTTAATGCCCGGGTACAGCTCCTGCAACGCCTCAGCCATCAAGTGCGCGCTCGAATGCCAGAAAGCATGCTTACCTTCCTCATCCTCCCACTTCAACAGCTTCACCGACGCATCCTCCTCGATCGGACGAGTCAAATCCCATGTCTCGCCATTCACGCTTGCGGCCAGCACCTCCTGCGCCAAACGAGAACTGATGCTCTCCGCTATCTGCATAGCGGTCGTACCCTTCGGATACTCTCTCACGGAATTGTCCGGAAATGTAATCTTAATCATGATCTATATATAATATATGTATGTCCTCTGTTAAAATCAGTGTGCAAAATTAGTATTTTTCTTTATTCGCCTCTCACCCTTTTCTTGCCGAATGTCAAGAAAAAGCGATTTCGCCGCAAAAATATGCTGTAAAACATATTTTGATCCAATAATCGCCTTACATTTGCAGCGTGAAACATAACTGTTAAGCGAACTATGGTAAAAGGATTGTTTAAGCGTTACATTGATTTCTTAGGGTTTCAACCCTGGACAATTTGGGTTTACCGCGTGTGGTAAACACCGCATAAGCCCGAGAAGAGTAGGTATAAGGAAAAGGCAATTGAGGGAAAAGGGACGAAGGCTTTTATAGGCATTTACTTGGTATTTTAGGTTTAGGTTTTCAATTTTCAAGTTCCTTCCACCTCAGAAAGACTGTTTAGGTTTACATAACAAAAGGAGATGTTACAATGAAAAAGATTTGGAGACGCTTCATGGATAGCTGCCTGCGTTCATTGGCCGCTATCGGACAAGCAGAGTTGATGAAATGGGGTTACAACCACTAAGGTTTCACCCCTCTCAGATAACAGCGGTTGCTGGGCAAAAGCCCAACCAGCCGCTTTTTTTATGGTTTACCATAATGCCACCTTGCCACCAATGCCTAAGTCAAGCGTAGCAGTAGCAACACCGAGAGCTTGAAATATGCGACTCATTGTCGGCAGAGTGATGACGCTTTTCCCTTTCTCTAATCTTGATATTTGAGCTTTCTGCACTCCCACACGCTCGCCCAGTTCTTCCTGGGTGAGGTTTTGCGCCTGACGCATCTTGCGGATTGCCTCACCTACGAAATAGGCATTCACCTCCTCTTTGAGTTGTTTCTCCATTGCATTACGCTTGGGTGTGCCTATTTTACCGAACACCTCATCGGTCAACACATCGAGTGATGTCACATTCATTTTTGCCATATTCACTTGTTTTTGAAATATTCTTCTCTAATCTTTTCCGCTTTTGCAATCTCCTTTAGAGGAGTCTTTTGGCTTTTCTTCACAATGCCATGAGTGGCAATGATATTGGCAAGGAGCGGACGAATGCTAAGGCTTCATCCAATAATACGACCTTTATGTTGTATTCACCCATGTTGCATGTTTTCTGCTGCAAAAATACGGATAAGTTTCTATTCAAAGAAACTTTCAGCTGAACAAACTAAATGCTTGTTTTTTTGTCCACCGATTTGTTCAGTGAACGAATGGGGCAGGCCGTTGAATCGAGGTCGGCTACTCGATTTTGTTCTGTTCAGTTGTTCAATTGCGTATATATACGCAATTGGACAATTAGACAAATTAAATGCTCGTTTTTGCGTCGAATTAAAACGTTGCCCATCGTTTCAAAAAACATTGCCCATGGCTTTGGAAAACATTACCGATGAAAATTTAAAACATTGCCCGTAGTTTTTTAAGCAGTTGCCCGTGGTTTTTCAAAATGGTGGGCAATGAAATTTTGCGAAAACCGTTACTTTTGCACCCCGTTATGCGTACCTTATATAATATATCATCCTGGATAGCGGCGCACATCACGTTATGGGTGGTGGCCGTGTCGGCTATGGCCTTAATTTTACCCGCCTCTTTCAATTGGATTGGGACGGCAGCCGTAACACCTATGCTTGGATTAGTGATGTTTGGCATGGGACTGACACTCAAGCCTACTGATTTCAAGCCTATCTTATTGCATCCGAAAGAGATGCTCATCGGAGAGATGGCGCAATTCTTGATCATGCCAGCATCGGCTTGGCTGCTGTGCCAAGCGCTGCATCTACCGGCGGAGTTGGCATTAGGTGTGATACTGGTTGGCTGTTGCCCGGGAGGAACGGCCAGCAACGTGATTTGCTACTTGGCCAAGGGCGACATCGCCTTGAGCGTAGCCATGACGGGTGTCTCCACGCTATTGGCTCCTCTCGTTACCCCAGCTTTGGTGTTAGGATTGGCAGGTGAGTCAATCCACGTGGATGTATGGGGCATGTTCCAAAGTATTGTGCAGGTGGTGATTATCCCCATCGTATTGGGATTGGCGGTCAACCATTTCTTTCGTGCCCTCTCTGAACGCCTTACCCCGCTTCTTCCGATGGTCTCCACGTTGGCAATCGCAGCTATCATTGGCATCATCGTGTCGCATAACGCCGCAAGCATCCTATCGTGCAGCTTATTGGTGGCCGCCGTGGTCATCTTACATAACCTGTTGGGATTGACTTTGGGTTACGGCATTGGGTGGCTATCGGGCATCGACCGACGGAAGGCGACCGCCATCGCCATCGAGGTAGGGATGCAAAACTCCGGATTAGCTACTTCCTTGGCCGCCACCCATTTCGCCCTCTATCCGATGGCGGCAGTGCCGGGTGCCATCTTCTCTGTATGGCATAACTTCTCAGGAAGCTTGGCCGCCCAGTTTTTCAGGAAACGCAACGAATCGCCCCGCTCCTAACGGATCCGCTACAAGATACTGATCTTCTTGATGCGAATGTCTTTCTTGGGGCGATCATATTGATCCTTGGGTTGCGTGGCAATCTGGTCGATCAGCTCCAAGCCCTCCGTCACCTCGCCATAGATCGTATAGACGCCATCCAAATGATGGCAACCACCGATCGTAGTATATACCTTGCGTTGCTCCTCGGTGAAAAGCAAATGGCCGGGTGTGGCACGGATCACGGAGTCGATCTTCGCGTTGATGGCGCGCATTCGTTTGCTGTATTCGCGCTTATTGCTCATTTTCATCATGTTCAGCTCCGCACGAACAGGTACATAAAACTCTTTGAGTGCCTTTTGGCGGGTGTTATAGTTGGCGGTGCGTTCTAAGGTATCTAACTCGCCATTGCGATACACCTTGCCCTGCACGATGAAGAACTGCGACATGTCGGATTTCTTCTGCGGATTGATGTCGTCCGGCTGACGTGGAGCGGCCAGCGCACCCCGTTTATGGAAATACTTCTCGTTGATCTCCGGAAGGATCTCTGCCGAAGGATCGCCAAAGCCACAGCGTGCGCCGGCGGGTGCCGTCTTGGAGTCGGGTGCCCCGCCTTGGATCATAAATTCTGGGATAACCCGGGTGAAAAGCGTTCCGTTATATTCGCCTTGACGCGCCCGGTTGACGAAGGTGCGAACATGGTTGGGCACGTCGTTATAAAGGATCGCTTTCATCGTGCCTACATTGGTTTCGATCACTACGTGTATCGTGTCAGACTCTTGTGCGACTCCTGCGATGATGCTCAGGAGAAAAGCCGAAAATAGAAGATAGAACTTTTTCATAATGCTACAATTTTAGGTCCAAATGTAGAAAAATATGTTGTACAACACAAAGTAAATGCCTAAATTCGCGGCATATTAATAGGGAATAAAGATTTTTAAGGTTTAAGATTAACAGTTTAGGCATGGATTGGATAAATGAGTTGATTTGGGGAAGTGGCATCGGCCATTCTATATTGCTACTCTCTGTAGTGATTGCCGCCGGTATCCAGTTAGGAAAGATCAAGGTGTTTGGCATCTCGTTAGGCATCACGTTGGTCTTGTTTGTAGGTATTTTCTTAGGACATTTCGGGTTGACGATTGACCATAACATCTTGCATTTCTTCAAGGAGTTTGGATTGATCCTCTTTGTGTACTCTGTGGGTATGCAGGTTGGCCCCGGTTTCTTCGAGTCTTTCCGTCAGGGAGGTATTACTTTGAATATGCTGGCTTGCGGCATTGTTTTCTTAGGTGTGACCACCGCCTTGATCATTCATTTCATTACCGGCATTCCTATTCCGACGATGGTGGGTATCCTCTCGGGTGCGGTTACGAACACACCGGGATTGGGTGCGGCACAACAGGCTTACACCGACATGTATGGTGTGGCAAACAACACGATCGCCTTGGGTTATGCGGTAGCTTACCCGCTCGGTGTGATCGGTATCATCTTGGCTATTATCTTGATCCGTTATATCTTCCGGGTCAACTTCGATAAGGAGAACGAGGAGTTGAACAACGAGGATGCTTCTCATGCCAACGCTGCGAAACCGATCTCTTTGGTCGTGAAGAACCCTGCGGTATTTGGCAAGACAATTGGCGATTTATCTGCTTTGATGGCTCACTTGGATTTCGTGGTATCCCGTGTTTGGCGTAACGACAATAAGCAGATCGAGATCGCTTCTGCGAACACGACTTTGCAGGAGGACGATAAGATTTTCGTGATTACGACTGAGCAGGACGCAGAGGCGGTGAAAACCTTTGTGGGTGAGGAGATCGACATGGAGCGTAAACAGTGGATCCGTATGGAGAGTCAGTTTATCACTCGCCGTATCTTGATCACGAAGCCGGAGCTGAACGGCAAGAAGTTGGGCGACTTGAAGTTGCGTAAGTTATATGGTATCAATATCACACGTATCAACCGTGCCGGTTTGGATTTGGTTGCGAAACCGGGTTTGCATCTGCAGGTGGGCGACCGTGTGAACGTGGTTGGTACAGAGGCTGCCGTGGCCAACGTAGAGAAGGTGTTGGGTAACTCCTTGAAACGTTTGAACGAGCCGAATCTGATCACGATTTTCGTAGGTATCGCTTTGGGTATCTTGTTGGGTAGCATTCCTTTGACCTTCCCTGGCATTCCTCAACCGGTTAAGTTAGGATTGGCTGGTGGCCCGTTGATCGTCGCCATCCTAGTCAGCCGCTTCGGTTATCAATATAAATTGATTACTTACACCACGCAGAGCGCCAACTTCATGTTGCGTGAGATCGGTATCACACTCTTCTTGGCTTGCGTAGGCTTGGGTGCGGGTGACGGCTTTGTCGATACCATCGTCAACAACGGCGGTTTCGCATGGATTGGTTACGGTTTCATCATCACCTTCCTGCCGTTGATCATTATCGGTAGCATTGCCCGTTACTTCTTCAAGGTCAACTATTTCACCTTGATGGGTTTGATTGCCGGTAGCACGACTGATCCCCCCGCATTGGCTTACTCTAACGCCACAGCGGGTAATGACGCACCGGCGGTTGGTTATGCGACGGTTTATCCGTTAACAATGTTCTTGCGCGTCTTGACTGCTCAGCTGCTGATTCTGTTCTTTGCGTAAGCTTAGCGAATGACCATGGAACAACAGCAGAAAAGAGTAATTGGAGTTGATCTGGGCGGTACGAACATGCGTGCCGGCCGGATCTATGGGCAAACATTGGAGGCGGAAGCCTCCTTCCCAACTCCGGCTCATGCCCAGACGCAAGAGGAAACCATTGAGGCGTTGATTCGTATGATCGAAGCGGTATGGAGCGCAGAGGTACAAGCAATAGGTATCGGTGTGCCCAGTGTGGTCGATCGAGCCAAAGGCATCGTCTATAATGTAGCCAATATCCCGCATTGGGAAGAGGTGCCTTTGAAAGCAATCTTGGAGAGCCGTTTCGGCGTACCGGTACAGGTGGACAATGATGCGAACTGTTTTGCGTTGGGTGAACGCATCTTCGGTGTGGGACAAAACTACGCCAACTTCGTTGGATTGACAATCGGCACGGGATTGGGTGGCGGCATCATTCAGCGAGGAAAGCTATTGGCTGATGCCAACTGTGGCTCTGGTGAGTTCGGCACATTGCCCTACAAGGAGCAAACCTTAGAGTATTATTGCAGCGGCTCCTTTTTCCAAAACGTGTATGGCGTATCAGGAAAGGCAATGTATGAACGTGCGTTGCAAGGGGATGCAGAGGCGTTAGCCGCCTATCGGCAGTTGGGTTTCTACGTGGCCGATGCGATCAAATTTGTGGTGCTGACCGTTGATCCGGAAATGATCGTGTTCGGTGGCTCAGTAGCCGAGGCCCATACGCTCTTCGAGAAGTCGATGCGAGAAGGTCTGCAAGACTTCCCCTACCCCAACTCAATCAAACGGTTGAAGATCTGCTTCTCTACGCTACGCCATCCAGGGCTGTTTGGTGCGGCTTCGCTTTGTTATTGAAGTCCACCTCTCCTATTATCTCCTAACGATATCTTTCTCCGGATCGAACGGAGTGTCGAATTGGTTGTCCGTGATCTGCTCATGGACAACCCGTTCAAACAAGAAACGATGGTTGTTCCAATGGAAAGGAGGAAAAGCGTTGTTTTGCCGAATAACATTGTTTCGAAAAACAATACCATCCACCGACTTCGCATAGAGAATCGGCTGATCAAACGTCTCAAACTCATTCTCCTCGATCACAATACCTGAATGGAAATAGCGTTGCTGACCGGCCAAATCAGGAATCTCCGGATAAATCGAGATGACGGCATTGGTAAATTGGAACAGATTCGTCAATGCATTGACAAAACGGTTACGACGAATCTGCACGTCTCGACAAGCTCCCGTCTCATACCAACCGTTGCAATCCCCACAAAGAAGAATAGCAGTTCCTGACGTATGGTCAAACAGGTTATCCTGCACGATTGTGCGCTTCGGCGTGCTGAACAAGGATCCCCTTGCACGGTTGTTGCGAATCGTATTGTTCTCGAAAAGCACCTCGGGTGTCCAAGTTAGATTCTCAATACCATAAGTATCTCCCCCTTGAACGGCAGGATCAATAGCCTCGGCAAAGCGGATACGAAATTGCTTCACACCTTGATCAACTGCATGATCAACAGCCTCAATCGAAGCGATCTGATTATGTTTTCCGAAACATTCCATAGTCTTAGAAGCGATAAATTGCACACTGTCGCCTACCTCTCCCCAAAGGAATCCATACGTTTGCGGGTGCATATATTGGGCAACCAAGGTCTTGTCGTCTTCCCTACCTACCACACGCAAATAGGTGCCATGCACGTTGATAGCATCATCCATCATCCCCTCATACAGGCCGTTACGAGAGATAATCTTTCCTTTGCAACCGGAAAAGTGAGTCGCATCGGCTTGAGTGGTGAAATAGCGCGGGTCATCCGCTCCACGCAGGCATACCGAGAAGCCATCCAACAGGATATCTTCGCTCATCTGCGCCAAAATGCCCATACCCTCAGCATAATGCACTTGGATGTTTTCCAATGTTGTATTACGGTCATAAGACAAAAAAATGCCAGGAGCTGGACGTTCTCCGTTACGCATAGCCAAAACGGATCCAGCCACCAACTTCGGATTCTTCCACCCTTTTGCCCGAATCTGGCGGGGTGCTATCTCTTCGATTCCCCTCGTTTTCACCCAGGTATCACTGGTCTGATAGACCAGACGACGACTTGTAGGCTCAAATGCGATGCAGTGATTGGGCGAGATTTTCCAACCTTCTCCCTTGAAATAGAGCATAGAATCACGCACCTCATAAGGCACACCGTCCGCTATTCGATAGGTAATCACCGCTTGTGCGGTATCGTTCTCGATCACCTCCACCTGTCCGATGTGCGGGTGAGCGAAGTCGATGCTAAAGTTACGCAACGTACAATTCTCCGCATGAACTAACGAGACCGGAAGCATCCGGCCGTGAAAGATCAGCTCAGCTCCTTGCCCTTCAAACGTGAGGTTCTTCCAATGTTCGAGCGCCAAACCGACCTGTTTGGGATTATCTTGATCGTGATTGGAGATGTAATAGACCCGTTCCGTTGCGGACTCTGGATAGAAATGATATTTCCCCTTTGGAAGAATTATCGTACAAGATTGATCAGGATTGACCTCCTGAGCGATTTTTTCCAACGCTTGACGCAATAATGGGGAACTATTACTCTCTTGATTAGGCAGCAAGCCGTAATCAGCCAACGAATAGATTTGTTCTTTACCGCAAGCCGTGAATAACAACCAAAGACTTGCCAAGAAAGTAAACGGATGGACAAATGTATGATGTTTCATGTCAGGATACATAGTTTTTCATGTGTTTAATCTTGTTCTGACCACAAAGATAGGTTTTTTCCAGAAATGAAAGACTAATCTTGTGATCTTCTGTAAGAGAGGAATCCGTCTTCCAGCAGAAAACGGGGATCTTCATTGATCAGGAAACGGATCGCATCCAGGCTCTTCTCCCGATCAAAAGGCAGATGATCAAGCAAATCATAAACAGATCGAGGCACATCTTTTACTGCGATGAGCAGAGCGGCCCGTATAGCCTCAAACTCCGTCTCGGTCATCTCCGCTTGCAGAGGCAGGCAATGATCACATCTTCCACAACGGGGGGAGCGTGGCTCACCAAAATAGCGCAACAACAGCTGACTGCGGCAAGCGTAAGGCTCCTCCATGTAACGAATAACCGCATCAACTTGCTCTGTAAGCCGTTTTCGTCGCTGCTCATAGACCGCTTTAGGGATGACTATCTGCTTTGCTAACAGACGGGGACTATTGAAACAGATGGAGATAGGCACTTCACTTTGCTGTACACGCACAGGCATCGGTAGCTCAGGAGAGGGGGCCTTTCCCTCCTCAAACTCGATATAGCCACAACGCATAAGCAGTTTTAAGGCATGCAAGGTAGGCGAAGGCGGCAAGGTAAACGTATGACAAAACTGGGTAAACGAGAAATCAAACGTACGATCCTCTCCCGCTCCAACGGGCAATTCAAGGTAGTTACCCAAGTGCTCATACACCTTGCGAATGAAGCGCTTGGAGGGGAAATGGTGGATGAGTTGGCGAAGCAAGCGGGCCTTGTCGATGGGACTAAATAGCGTTATCGCATCAGCGGGTACTCCGTCTCGCCCTGCACGTCCTGCTTCTTGGAAATATTCTTCCAACGAACCGGGCGCATCTAAATGAACCACTAAACGCACATCAGGCTTGTCTATACCCATGCCAAAGGCATTGGTTGCCACCATGATACGCCCCTCTTCCTTGCTCCATTGGTCCTGCTTTTTCACTTTCTGTGCCCACGGTAAGCCCGCATGGAAATAATCAGCGGGTAATCCTTCTGCTTGTAAGCGTTGCGCAATCTCTTCGGTACGCAGGCGATTACGCGTATAGACAATAGCGGTGCCTTTCGTCTGACGCAAAAGGCGCAACAACGCCTGCCGTTTGTCATCCGTCCGCTGCACCCGATAGCATAGGTTGGGGCGCATAAAACTCTGTTGAAACACCTGTTGATCCTTAAAAGCCAACTTCTCTTGAATCTCCTTCATGACTCGGGGCGTAGCGGTAGCTGTCAAGGCCAATAGCGGCACAGCCGGAAACGAAGGGCGAATCTCAGCGATACGCAGATAAGCCGGCCGGAAATCATGCCCCCATTGCGAAATGCAATGGGCCTCATCCACCACGATTAGGCAAAGGCGCATCTGAGCCAGATAAGACCGAAACAAAGGAGAGAACAACCGCTCAGGAGAGACGTAGAGGAACTTCATCTGACCAGCCACGCATAGGGCCAACCGTTGCTCCATGATTTCCCGGCGTAAGCCCGCATGAAGCCAAGTAGCCAATAAACCGACTTGGTGTAGGTGATCAACCTGATCTTTCATCAAGGCTATCAAGGGGGTAATGACCAAGCAAACCCCTTCCATGGCAAGGGCTGATACCTGGAAGGTGATCGATTTACCACCTCCCGTAGGCATCAGCGCCAATGTATCATGTCCCGCACACACGGAGCGAATGATCTCTTCCTGTAGCGGGCGAAAGGCCTCATAGCCCCAATGCTTTCGCAAGAGCTCACGGAAGCAGTTCATTGCCGGGGCAAGGGAAATTGTCCGTTCGTATATCCTTAATCAACAGCTGAATATATACGTTTCCATTATAAATGTTCTCCTCAATGGTGTAACAAATATGAAACGGCTTCATCTGTTTGATATGCGCATTATAGGGATGCATCCCGAAGGCGATAGCATGAATCGGCGTACTGGAATGACCGCCAATCAATTCCAATTTCAGGTGTTCCAACTCCTTTCCTACTAACTTACTGGTACCGTAATCCTTTACGTTGAGCGAACAAAAAACCGGTTTCTGGTTGTCCGGCCCAAACGGACTCATCTTCTTTAGGTCATTGACAAACTTCGGCGTGATATCCTTCAAGTCTAAGATCGTGTCAATATCTACTTGCGGAATCATTTGTTCAGGAAAAATCTCCTCCGCCGCTAATTGCAAGAAACGTTGGGTGAAGGCCTCTAAGTTCTCCTCTTTCAGGGAAAAACCTGCCGCATAGGTATGCCCTCCGAAGTTCTCCAATAAATCCCGGCAATTCTCAATCGCCTTATAGATGTCAAAACCAGTCACAGAGCGAGCGGATCCCGTGATAAACTCGGAAGACTTGGTGAGCACCACTGCGGGCCGATAATACTTCTCCGTCAAGCGAGAGGCTACAATACCAATAACCCCCTTGTGCCAGTTGGGATTATACACCACGATCGCCCGGTTGTCGTCAATATCTTGCACATTGTCGATAATGGCGTTCGCCTCGTCGGTGATTTTCTTGTCGAGCTCCCGTCGCTCCTCGTTGTATTGATTGATGCTCTCGCTCTTCTCCTTCGCCACGGTTCGATCTTTCGCCAGCAGCAACTCCACCGCCTCCTTGCCATTCATCATACGTCCGGAGGCGTTAATGCGAGGACCGATCTTAAACACGATATCGCTGATCGTGATCTCCTTGCCAGTCAATCCACAAATGTCGATAATCCCTTTGATGCCCAAACTGGGATCACTATTGATCTGCTTCAAACCATAGTAGGCCAAGATACGATTCTCTCCCGTGATAGGCACAATGTCAGAGGCAATGCTTACGGCGCAAAGCTCCAGCAGCTTCTCCAACTCCTGCGGGGGGAAGTTGTTGCTCTTAGCAAAAGCCTGCATGAACTTGAAGCCTACGCCACACCCTGAAAGATGCTCATAAGGATATTTCGAATCCAATCGCTTGGCGTCGAGCACCGCAACCGCATTCGGCAGCACATCATCCGGCATGTGATGGTCGCAGATGATGAAATCAATCCCTTTCTGTTTGGCATACTCAATCTTCTCAATGGCCTTAATGCCGCAATCCAATGAGATAATCAAGGTCACACCATGGGCAGCCGCATAATCTATCCCTTTGAAAGAGACACCACTGCCCTCGTCGTAGCGATCAGGAATGTAATAATCCAAGCTCGACGAGTAGGGACGAAGATACTTGTACACCAACGATACGGCCGTCGTCCCATCCACGTCGTAATCGCCATACACCAAAATTTTTTCCTTATCTCCCAATGCCTGGTTCAACCGATTCACCGCTTTCTCCATGTCGGGCATCAGGAATGGATCGTGCAGGTCGCTCAAACTGGGCTTGAAGAATCGCTTGGCTTCGTCCGCCGAGGTAATGCCTCGCTGAACAAGCAAAAGACTAATCACAGGGCTAATACCTAAATCAGCCGCCAATCGGTCTCTTTTATGTAACTCTTCGTCTGTTGGGGTTCGAAAGTTCCATTTGTTAATCATTATATATTGTTTTTTTTCTTTTTTCCTCGTCACGACTCAGAGGGTCTTTTTCGATGCTTCTCCTCAGCCTTTTAGCCAAGACGCAGACTCCCCAAGCTATTTCAACCTGTAAAAATAGGAATTAAATAGGAGATAATGCTCAACTCTTTCTAAAAATCGTTTTTTTGTTGTGGTTTTTTTTGAAGTCGAAGAATCATTTGTATTTTTGCCTCATATTCGAAGCGAAAATGATAGAAGATATTAAAAAGGCATGTGAGGTGATGGCTGCCGGAGGCCTAATCCTTTATCCTACAGATACAATATGGGGCATTGGATGCGATGCGACCAACGAAGAAGCCGTACGGAGAGTGTATGAGCTGAAACGCCGGTCAGATCATAAGGCCATGCTGCTATTGATGGATAGCAGTGCGAAGTTGAATTACTATGTACAGGAGGTTCCCGACGTAGCTTGGGATCTGATTGAGCTGGCTGATAGCCCTTTAACCGTAATCTATAACGGAGCACGCAACGTGGCGCCCAACCTGTTGGCAGCAGATGGTAGTGTGGGGATTCGCATCACGCAAGAGGAGTTTTCGCATAAGTTATGCGAGCGCTTCCGAAAGCCATTGGTATCTACCTCGGCTAATGTAAGTGGAGATCCTTCACCGGCCAATTTCAGTGAGATTTCAGAGACGATAAAGGCAGGAGTGGATTACATCGTGCGCTATCGGCAAGACGATTTGAGCAAAGCGGCTCCTTCGCACATCATCAAGTTAGGCGCAGGTGGATTAGTGAAGATCATTAGATAGCAGCGATGAAGCGAAGCGTACAAGCCTGTAAATACATCATTTCCGATTTTGTGGCGTCATCCGTTGTTTGGTTACTCTTCAACTTGATACGTTATCATGAGATCGCTGTATATGAAGGGTTTGGCGATGTATGGTCTTTCTTGACACACTCCACTTCCCTATGGGGGCAACTCTTGGCACCCTTTTTCTGGATAGCTCTTTTCTGGCTTTCAGGTTATTACAACAAGCCATTCGGCAAATCACGCATCACAGAGCTTTTCTCTACTTTCGTGACGGTTTCCGTGGGCGTTATATCGCTTTTCTTTCTCTTGATATTAAATGATTTACCTCGTTCCTATCAGATTTATTACGATGTGTTTTTCGCCTTGTGGGGTTTGCAATTCTTAGGGGTCTATCTCCCTCGTTTATGGATCACGCAGGCGGGCAAACAAAAAATCAAACGGGGCGAATGGGCGTTGCGTGTGTTGATCATCGGCACGGGAGAACGAGCGCAACGCATCGCTGCTGACTTGACGCGACTGGGGTATCGGATCATCGGGGAGGTGGCTACCCAAGAGATGGAGCGATTGCCCGAGCGCTTTGAGCGGGAACCGGCGGATGAACTGGTAGTGGCGTTGGAGGAAGATGAGCAGCAACAATTGCAACCTATCATCTACTCCTTATATAAATATAAATGCCCCATCAAGATCTGGGCGGATAAATCCACCCCTTTGTCGAGATTGAAGATCAAGACGGTGGAGGATGTGCCACTGATTGATTTGACCGACAACCATTTCCTTCCCGTCGAGCAAAACGTGAAATGGTTGATGGATAAGGTTTTGTCTCTCTTGGCGTTAGTCGTGCTCTCCCCACTGTTTGCGTATATCGCTTGGCGGGTAAAGCGAGACTCCAAAGGGCCTGTTTTCTTTCGGCAAGAGCGGATTGGCTACATGGGGAAACCCTTCCTGATCTGCAAGTTCCGAACGATGTATGTCGATGCGGAGCGAGAAGGCCCCCTTCTCTCCTCCGAGGATGATCCACGCATCACCCCTTTCGGGCACGTCATGCGGAAGTACCGCTTAGACGAGCTGCCTCAGTTTTGGAACGTCTTGAAGGGCGATATGTCGTTAGTCGGACCTCGTCCGGAGCGGAGGTATTTCATCGACCAGATTGTGCAAAAAGCACCGTTCTACTATTTGCTGCATAACGTGCGACCAGGCATCACCTCGTTAGGCATGGTGAAGTATGGCTACGCAGGCAACGTAGAGCAAATGATCGAGCGGTTGGAATATGATATGTTGTATTATGAGAATATGTCTTTGATGTTAGACCTTACCATCTTGATTTACACGGTGCGTACGGTGTTTACGGGAAAAGGCGTTTAACGAGTGATTAAGTAGCGTTTAAACCATGGCAAAAGTTAGTTTTTTCTATCGCTTTCTACTTTGGAGAGAGCAACACATCAAGGAAAAGCATTTTATATTGATCATCAGTTTTTTAGTAGGTATCTGCACCGCGGCGGCGGCGATCATCCTGAAACAGTTGATTCATTTCATCCAACACCTGCTCACAGGCAATTTCAATGCGGCGGGAGCCAACTACCTCTACCTGATCTATCCGGTGGTAGGTATCTTGCTGGCGGGCCTCTTCGTGAAATACATCGTGCGAGACGATATTAGCCATGGCGTGACGAAGATTCTCTATGCGATCTCACAACGCAAGAGCCGCATCAAGCCGCACAACACCTGGTCGTCGATCGTGGCCAGCTCCGTGACGATCGGTTTTGGTGGATCGGTCGGAGCAGAGGCTCCGATTGTCTTGACGGGTGCGGCCATCGGCTCTAACTTAGGGCGTATCTTCAAGATGGAGCAAAAAACCTTGATGCTCTTGGTGGGATGCGGTGCCGCCGGAGCGATCGCCGGTATCTTCAAGGCTCCGATCGCTGGATTGGTGTTTGTGGTGGAGGTGCTGATGCTCGACCTGACCATGACCTCCGTCATGCCCTTGCTGATCTCGTCGGTCACGGCAGCCACCATGTCCTACATCTTCACAGGTACGGAGGCGATGTTTAAGTTCTCGCAAACCGAGGAGTTCGATTTGCAGCGCATTCCTTATGTGCTGCTGCTGGGTATCTTCTGTGGATTGGTTTCGCTCTATTTCACCCGGGTAATGAATCGTGTGGAGGGATTCTACCGCAAGTTGGGCACCTACTGGCGCAAGTTCCTGATGGGAGGTGTGATGCTGAGCGTCTTGATCTTCCTTTTCCCACCATTGTATGGCGAGGGTTACGACACGATCGGCTCCCTGCTGAACGGACAGTTCTCGCACATCATGGATAAGAGTCTTTTCTATGGGTTGAACGACACCTATTTTGGGGTGATCTTCTTCTTGCTCTTGATCCTGCTTACCAAGGTGTTCGCCTCCAGTGCGACCAATGCCGGTGGTGGCTGCGGTGGTATTTTCGCACCCAGTTTGTATTTAGGATGTATCGCCGGTTTTATCTTTGCCCACACCTCCAATTATTTTCCCTTCACCATCTACGTGTCGGAGAAGAACTTCGCCTTGTTGGGCATGGCAGGCATCATGTCAGGCGTCATGCACGCCCCGCTGACCGGTGTCTTCCTGATTGCGGAATTGACCGGTGGCTACGACCTCTTTTTGCCATTGATGATTGTCTCGATCGGTTCCTACTTGACGATCTTGATGTTTGAGCCACACAGCATCTACTCCATGCGTTTGGCGCAGAAGGGCGAGCTGCTGACGCACCATAAGGACAAGGCCGTCTTGACGCTGTTGCAAGCCGACAGCGTGATCGAGAAGGATTTCCAGACGGTAGCGCCGGATATGTCATTAGGCGACATGGTGAAGGTAATCTCTCGCTGCACACGCAACATGTTTCCCGTGGTGGATGAGCGAGGGGTCTTGCTGGGCATTGTCTTGTTGGATAATATTCGCAACATCATGTTCCGTCCCGAACTGTACAACCGCTTCAAGGTGGATAAATTCATGGTGTCCGCTCCCGCTAAGATCCTGATCAATACGCCGATGGATAAGATCATGGAGATCTTCGACGACACGAAGGCTTGGAACCTTCCCGTGGTCGATGAAGAGGGACATTACATCGGATTTATGTCTAAATCAAAAATATTCAATTCCTACCGGGAAGTCTTGGTGGATAACTTCTCAGGGGATTAACTTAGCTTACATATATAGAATAAAGGATGAAGAAAGAAGATTTACGCATCGTATATATGGGTACGCCCGACTTCGCGGTGGAGAGCTTGCGTGCCTTGGTGGAAGGTGGATATAACATTGTGGGTGTAGTGACCATGCCCGACAAACCGATGGGGCGCCATGGCAGTGTGTTGCAAGCCAGCGCTGTCAAGCTATACGCGCAATCGGTGGGATTGCCGGTTTTACAGCCGGAGAAGCTGAAAGACGAGGGCTTCTTGGCCGACCTGCGGGCGTTGAAGGCCGATTTACAGATCGTGGTGGCCTTCCGTATGCTGCCCGAGGTGGTTTGGGACATGCCCCGTTTGGGCACCTTCAACCTCCATGCCTCCCTGCTGCCGCAATACCGAGGAGCAGCGCCCATCAACTGGGCAGTGATCAATGGCGACACGGAGACAGGCGTGACCACCTTCTTCCTGACGCATGAGATCGATACGGGTCGCATCATCCGTCAGAAGCAGCTACCGATTGCCGACAGCGACGATGTAGGCACTGTGCATGACGCGCTGATGCAACTGGGTGCTAGTTTGGTGACGGAGACGGTCGATCTGTTGTTGAGCGGAGAGGCAGTAGAGACCATCGCCCAAGAGCAGCTGTATGCCACGGAGGCAGAGCTACGACCAGCACCGAAGATCTTCAAGGAGACTTGTCACATCAACTGGCAGCAACCGATGAAGCGGATCTACGATTTCATCCGCGGGCTTTCCCCCTACCCCGCCGCATGGACAGAGTTGGTATCTCCGGAGGGTAACCGCCAGGTGTTGAAGATTTACCAGACGGAGAAGCGACCCGCCGAGCACGCTTTCCCCATCGGTAGCCTCCATACCGATCAGAAAAGTTACCTCGATGTAGCGGTTGAAGGGGGGTATATCCGCCTGCTCTCGTTGCAATTGGCAGGCAAAAAACGGATGCCGATTAGCGCCTTCCTGAATGGCTGCAAGCAAATCGCCGATCACCGGGTTGAGTGAGGCGGCGATTGCGCAGGGCGCATCAGAAAAATATTCTACTAACCCTTACCCTAACCGATCCAAGACAGTCCTTTTATCCTTTACAAACATCTATTTTTAGGGATATTTTCCATATTTTCTTTTCCTCTTGGTGGATATGTCCAGCGGCTATACCTTTGCTGTCAGAATAAAACAAAAATATAAACCTATAAAAATTGAATATTATGGCAGCAAAGAATTATCGTTTCGAGACATTACAATTGCATGTAGGGCAAGAGCAACCGGATCCCGCAACCGACGCACGCGCGGTGCCTATCTATCAGACAACCTCCTATGTGTTCCGCAACTCTCAACATGCGGCTGACCGCTTCGGCTTGCGTGACGCAGGTAACATCTATGGCCGTTTGACCAACTCTACACAGGGTGTCTTCGAGCAGCGTGTGGCTGTCTTGGAGGGTGGTGTAGCCGGTTTGGCGGTCGCTTCAGGTGCCGCTGCAGCTACCTATGCCTTGCAGAACATCTTGGGTGTAGGCGATCATGTCGTAGCTGCTGACAACCTCTACGGTGGTTCTTTCAACTTGATCACTCATACATTGGCTACACAAGGCATCAGCAACACCAT
>OBLI01000352.1_pt1 | contig 49306 bp, 56 predicted proteins | sample 1519701 | NCBI WGS metagenome assembly OBLI01 (sample SAMEA3663005, study PRJEB22513) | pig gut metagenome | biome: pig gut; feature: pig-associated habitat; material: faeces | place: France | collected 2012
CTGGGGTTCGGCAAAAGGGATGTCGAGTCCCCCCTGCCCGTGTCAGGGCTGGGAGCCGTAGCCGTAGGAGACGAAGCGGTCTTCCGTCCAAGTCTTGCGGTCATGGCAGGGCTTACAGAGAGCCTGCCAGTTGGATTCGTCCCAGAACAGTTTTTGGTCGCCACGATGGGGGATGATGTGGTCGACTACCGTTGCAGGGGTCAGCCGTCCCTGCTGGCGGCAGCGAACGCAGAACGGGTGGTGCAGCAAGAAGGATTTGCTTGCCGTCTGCCAGCGTTTTGTGTAGCCTCTGCGGTGAGCAGAGGGGCGTTGCGTATCGGTCTTGTGCTGGGGCTGATGCAGCGTGCAGTACATTCCGGCGGTCAGGTTGGGACAGCCGGGATGGTGGCACGGTTTCCGGGGTCTGTAGGGCATGGAAACGCCTCCTTTCGTTTGGATATAACATTATCATAGCAAATCAAACCGGAAAAAACAATGGCTTTTACTGGCTTATTTCGCTGCGTCTAAGATTTTTTGTGCCGCCTGTAAGGCTCTGCCGTGCATCCGATAGACCCATCGAACATGCATGGACATCGCCTCGGCAATCTCCTCCCACTTGCTGCCGGAGAGATACCGCAACTCCAACAGCGTGCGGTATTCCGGAACGGGCAGGGAATCAATCAGGGTTTGGAGTTGGCGTTGTAGGGCGGCGTATGCCTGCACCTCTGCGGTGATGTCAGCGGCTAAGTCTGAGAGGGTCTTGCTGGCTTCCGGCAGGGCAGCGAGCGGCTCTTGCAGAGTACGCACGGCTTGCAGCTGTTTCGTCTTGGCTTGGATTTGCACGGGCAGGGAACGGGCTTGTGCGAAGTAGGCTTTTGCATTCATGGGCGACCTCCAAGTTCTGCTTTGACGGCTTGCATCAAAGCGGTCTGGGTTTGTTCCTTCCGGGTCAGGGCTTTCAGGATACGTTCGTCAATCGTACCTTTCGTGATGAGATGTTGAATGACAACCGTTTCGGACTGCTGCCCCTGCCGCCACAGTCTGGCGTTGGTCTGCTGATACAGTTCCAGACTCCAGGTCAGTCCGAACCAAATTAGGTGAGAACCGCCTGCCTGTAAGTTCAAGCCATGCCCGGCAGCGGCTGGGTGCAGCAGACCAACTTGCAGCCTTCCGGCGTTCCAGTTCCGGATACTATCGGAGGACTGGATTTCCTGATAGGAAACATTCAGCTTTCGCAGTCGCTCTTGAATCCGCTCCAAATCATGCTTGAACCAATACGCCACCAGAACGGGTTTGCCGTTGGCAGCTTCTATCAAGTCTTCCAGTGCATCCAGCTTTCGGCTGTGAATGGGAATCACCGCTCCGGTGTCGTCATACACTGCACCATTCGCCAGCTGGGAAAGTTTGTTGGATAGACTTGCAGCGTTGGCGGCAGTAATCTCCGTGTCCTGCATCTCCAGAATCAGTTCGGACTTGAACCGTTTATAGGTTTCTTGCTCCGTGTCGGACAGCTGCACGGGATATTCGTTGGAAAGCAGTTCGGGCATATGCAAATGGTCAATTGCTTTCATCGAAACGGTGATGTCAGCGATTTTCTCATAAATCTGCCGCTCTGCATCAGGCAGGGGTTTGTAGGAATACACGATATATCCGTTCTGCTTGTCCGGCTTGAAGTAGGCATTCCGGTACTGCCCGATGAATTTGCCGAGCCGCTGCCCCATATCCAGCAGACGAAATTCTGACCATAAATCCATCAAACCGTTGCTGGCAGGCGTTCCGGTCAGCCCCACGATGCGTTTCACATTCGGTCGAACTTTCATCAGGGCTTTGAAGCGTTTGCTCTGGTGGCTCTTGAAACTGGAAAGTTCGTCAATCACCACCATGTCATAATTGAACTTCGTGTTGTTGACGAGCCAGTCAATGTTTTCCCGGTTGATGATGTAGAGGTCTGCAGGAGCGTTCAAGGCGGCAAGGCGTTCTTCCTCTGTGCCAACTGCTACACTGTATCGCAGCGGTTTCAAGTGCTCCCACTTTTCGATTTCAGCAGACCATGTATCACGGGCAACTCGCAGCGGTGCAATCACCAAAACCCTTCTGACCACAAACAAATCAAACATCAAATTGTGGATTGCGGTCAGGGTTGTAATCGTCTTACCAAGTCCCATGTCCAGAAAGAGTGCTGCGATTGGATGTTCTTCGATAAAGCGAACGGCATATTTTTGATAATCATGGAGTTCCATTTTTCACCTCCCAGATGATTTTGTCGATGTCCGCCAAGTTGTCCAGAACATAGACCCGGAATCCGAGCCGCTGCAAGAGCCTGTGCCGGGAGCATTGCAACGGTCGGGGCTGTTCGCCGGGGGCTTTCACTTCCACGAAAGCAAGTCTGCCGCCGGGCAGTAATAGAAGCCTGTCAGGTACGCCAGCAGTTCCGGGAGACGTGAATTTCCAGCAAACACCCCCGTTCTGTTGGACGGCTTTTGTCAGTTTCTCTTCGATGATTTTCTCTCGCATAAAATCCCCCTATTTTTCGGCATAATGCACGTCGATGAATGTCATTTGCAAACCTTTCTATAGAAGAAAAATTTTACTTTTTCTCTCGCGTGCGTAAAGTATGGATATGAGGTTCATGCACCTACATTTTCCCAGTTTTTTGGGCTTTTTTGCACTTTTTGATGTATGTCGAACGCAAGTCGATGTAGGTCAAAAACATACCTATTCCAAAAAATCTATATTTTTTATTGCTAAGCCGTAGACCATAACCCCTTGACTGACTCGTTTTCTTTTATACCCTGCGAGTTCCAACGCCGCATAAAAATCGGTGGTGCTGCGGACAAATTCTCCGTTTTCGTTACAAAAATCTCGGTATTTCTGATACAAAACGCCGGACTTTTCCTGATAAGATTTATCTACTTCACAACACTCATTGATGAAGTTTCCAAGCCAGTCATTGCCTTCCCGATAAGAGCCAATTGCATCTAAAACACACTGCGGTCTGGTAATCTGGTAGTTTGCCGCAATGACCTTTCTTGCACCTTCAATCAGCCAGGAAAGCACTGCACCACCTGCGTTATCGACCAAGTGCTGCGTGTAGTTTTTGATGTCCTTAGAGCCTTGAATTTTTGCGTGAAATGGAATGACAATTAATCTCCGCCATGTGCCATCATCCGATGCACCGACTTTCGGAAGATGATTCGTATACAGCACCAACGTGTGAGAGGGTTCAAAGTGGAACGGTGCTTTGAATTTCTTTTCGGCAAAGATAGGGTCAGTGGAACAGAGCTGTTTGACGACACTGGTATTCAGCCGCATACCCTCCTGCAATTCTGCCGCAATAATCATCCGTTTTCCCTTGAGTTCCGCCATCTCCGGCTTCACGTTTCTCTTGCAATTGACCGTCAGGGCATCTGCTGAAATGTTTCCGCTGTAACTGCCTAAAACCTTGTAAATGACATTCCAGAACGTACTTTTGCCGTTTCGTCCGTCACCGTAGGCAATAATCATCGCCTCCAAATACACCTTGCCTACAATGCAAAGACCGCAAATCATCTGCACATAATCAATCAAGCTTTGGTCACCACAAAAGAACAGCTGTAAGGCATCCTCCCACAAATCCTTACCAGCATCACTTGGAACAACCGCCGTCACTTTCGTTAAAAGGTCGGCAGGATCTGTAGGCTTCCAGCCATTCAATCCTTCGGGCAGATAATACGTGCCTCCGGGTGTATTTAAGAGCATTGGATTGCTGTCAAGGGCTTCTGGATTGTGGAGTACAATTGGCTTTGCAGCGTCCAGTGCATTGGTCATGTTTCGAACATTGCGGTACTTCATCACGAACGCCTGAAACGTGCTGTAATACTGATACTGTTGGTATGCGGCGGTCTGTTCCTCATCCAGACTGTCCCGAAACTTTTTGCCGCCCGTTTTCGCTGCCTCTCTGGGAATCCCGAGGTGTTCGAGGGTCTGCAAGGCAGCTTCTACCTGCTTTTCGGCTTCTGCAAGCTGTACATCTGTATGTTCCATCATGGCAAGGGTGACCGCATGTTCGGATTCCTCCCAGTACGTGCCGTTGTATCTTAAATAATCAGTCGCAACGGTAAATGCCACTTCATCAGCGTACTGTTCCACGAACGTGCGAGCCTCGCCAACATCCGAAAAATCATCTGGAATCAGGGATTGTTTGCCGTATGCTTCCGGAGCAACATAACCCTCTTGTTTGGCAACTTTCTTTCCAAATTTGCAGGCACTGTTCCAGATGGTTTCCAGTTCTTCATCCGGCAGCGGCGGTTCGCATTCGGCTGCCTTTTCCAGAAACTTCTGATAACTTTCCTCGGTCACGCCAAAACGCTTGACCAGTTTTGCAGCCATGCGAGATAAGGTGCTGTTTCGCTGTCCTTGCGGAATGCTGCGATTTGACTTCATCAGCGTAAGCCAATCCTCAATGGATAAACTGCCTTCATGCCAGAACACATCACTCGGACAGCCAAACAGAAATCGTGCTGCATCCAGAGCATTTCCATCAAAAAAAGGCAGTTCCTTATGGATTTTCTGCTTTATTGCCTTATGGGAATTTGCATCGTTGCAGGGTATTGTCGGAAAAAATACATGAAAACGTGGTCTTGCGGATTGATTCCCTTTCGCCAGCATATGATGACGGCTGTATGTAACCGCAAATGCAACATCACAAAGATTGTCGGCTAAAAACTGCGGTGTGATCCATTCCTCCGGGCTGTCGGAGTGGTCGTTGTCGCAGTCCATCGGAACAACGTCAGACACAAGGAAATTTGCATCGCCACGAGTGTCGTTCTGATATTTGGCACATACATGGTCGTAAGAAATGGCTTTTTTCAGGTCTGCTTCTGCGGTAATGACCTTTTGGTTGGGATAAAGAACATTCTTTTCATTGCCGGTACAGTTTGCTGTATAGAGCGTAAATTTCATTCTATTTTCTCCAATTCCTCTGTGAAATATCGAATGGTTATCTGCCGCTGTTTTGCCCACTGGATTTCCTGCTGCATGCCCTCTGACCGCACAGAGCCAAACACCCACAGTTGGGAACACTTCTCCAGCAACACCTGATTCAGGGACATTGCAGTCTGGCGGTCTTCCGCTAAGCGGTCATCCAGAAATTGCGGAAACAGCAAGTGAGGAGCGATAGGGACATAGTGGGTATCTACCGCAAAGCGGCTGTATTTCCGTGCGTTTTCAATATTGTCATTGATGCAGCCGTGGGAATAGGGAGAACAGATGTATACCAGCGGTCGGCTGGCAGATTCGTTCTTCCGGCTGCAAGTTTCCCGTTCGATTCGGGACAGAGCCGCATCCGTGGCAAGGTTGCTGTAATCATATTGGTTCATATTTTTCCCCCTCAATCTTTCTTGTAAAAGCTGCATTCATATCCGTCTGCCCGAAGCAACAGTCCCTTTGCCCAGTCTGGTGTTCTCGCCATCTCCTGGCAGATTTCCTCCAGCTTTGTATCTTTCGGGCATTCGATAATCATTTCATCGTGAATATGACCGACAATAAAGTATTGTGATAGCGTTTGCATGGAATAAAAGAGCAGATCTCGTGCGGTTGCCTGAACAATGTTTTCGACCAGCTTGCCGGAGTAAGTTTCCAAGCGTTCCCATTTTCTGCCCGTGCCAATGCCCTCATAGGTGATAGAATCACTGCCGAAGCGGTTCGGCTCGATGCGTGGCTTGACATATGCCAGCCGCCGCCCAGACAGCAGCCGGATGAACAGAATGCCAGCTTCGTAGGAGAACCGGAAGCCGTGCGTTTCCGTGGGGAGTTGCTCTCGCACCGCCGTCAACGCTGCCCGTTCCACATCCCACCACAACTGCACAATGTGTGGCGAGGCAGTTCGCCAGTCGGTGACCAGCTGCTTCAATTCTGCGTCAGACATCTCCGCACCGCCCATCGCTTTCATTGCTCCGACCGAGCCGCCGTAGCCACACGCCAATTCTGCGACCTTGCCTTTCTGCCGAAGATGCCCGTTGATGCCGTGCTTGACTACTGGCACGCCGAAAATCTTAGAAGCCGAGGCACAGTAGATGTCTTTGCCCTCTGCAAATGCCTGCATCCGCCACGTTTCTCCGGCAAGCCATGCAATGACACGTGCCTCAATGGCAGAGAAATCTGCCACGAGGAACTGATAGCCGGGCTTTGGAATAAAAGCCGTCCGAATCAGCTGTGACAGCGTGTCCGGAACGTCTTCATACAGCAGTTCCACGGCTTCCAGGTTGCCGGACTTCACGAGTTCCCGAGCCGCTTCCAGGTCGGGGAGATGATTCTGTGGCAGGTTTTGCAACTGAATGATACGACCAGCCTCTCGACCTGTTCGATTTGCACCATAGAACTGAAACATTCCTCTTGCACGACCATCCGAGCAGACGGCGTTTTGCATGGCTTGATACTTTTTGACCGAGGCTTTCGACAGCTGCAACCGCAGTTCCAGCACCGACCGCACGGGTTCTTCTGCCGTTTTAATCAGTTCCTGCACCTGTGTCTTTCCGAGGGAATCGGATGAGTAGCCCTGCGTTTCGAGCCAGCCGAGCAGTTGGTAGACCGAGTTGGGGTTTTCCAAGTGGGTCAGAGCTTTCATCCGCTGCAACAGCTTGTCTTTCGTCAGAGCATCCATGCGGATTGCCTGTTGCACCAGCTGCAAATCCACCTGAATCCCCCGGTCGTTGACGGTCTGGTCAATGGCGTATTCCTGCCAGACAAATTCCGGCACAGGAAACCGAGCAATTTTTTGTTCAATCGCTTGTTCCGTTTCCACATCCCGTTGGTTGTATGCCCGAAAGACGTTCCATTTCTCCGGAGAATCGGCAGGCGTATGAAATTGTGGAACGCCGTTCACCGTGTCGTATGGCACACAGAAATAGCGAATCAGAGCTTTGCCCTCGGACATTTTTTGTTGCTGTAACTGTAGCACTGCCCCCACGCCGGCAAGGCTCAGTGGCAAACCCAGATACGCAGCCGCCACCATCGTGCATCGCCATGCGTTCGGGCTGAGGTAATTGCCGCAGGCATCCTCCGGTGAGCCGTAGGAGACGAACCGTTCCGGATAGTTTCGCCGCAGCCAGACCGACAGGCAGACCCGTTCAAAGCTGGCGTTGAAGGCGTGCTTCTGAATGCGGTCATCCGTCAGAGCGTTCAAGATTTCTTCCGGCAGCTGTTCACCGCTGGCAAGGTCAACCACCTGCACGGGGTTGTCATCTACAGAATACGCAAAAAGCAGAATATCAAAATATGGGGAATCTGCATAACGATACACACCTGATTTGGCAATGTCGATGTTGCTTTTGGTTTCTAAGTCCATCATCAATTTTTTCATGTTACACCTATTTTTTCCCACCCAAACCCAGCCCATGACAAGGGTGGGTTAGTCTAAGAAATCGTCGTCCGCAGCGGTTGCGAAGTCGTCCTCTGCACGGCTGTGACCGCCCAGCGGTTCGCCATCCCGAATCTTCTGGACGTTCTGCAAACCGCAGGCAATACCTCGAGAGGTCTTTGTAGCGAACGCATAGAACGTGATGCTGGCTCTGCCGTAGACACCGCTGTAAATCTCGCTGTGGTCTAAAATCTGCTGGCAGGCAGCGTCCACGATGCCCGGGGCTGTGATGGAATTGGCGTTGACGAAATAGCTGTTAGCATAGGCTTCATCGTCTGGTCGTTCCAAATCGCCGTCCCGAAGCGGAGTCTTGAGAGAAGTCAGCGGCGGAACAGATTTGCTGTTGCCCTTCAACTTGCCCTGCCCCTCCTCGTAGGCAGCCTGAATGGCGGCACGAATCTTTTCGATGGTTTTCGTGTCCGACTTCGGAATGATGAGGGAAACGCTGTACTTCTGCTTGCTGTTCTCGTCCATTGCCTTTGCTTCCCAGAGGTTGGCGTAGCTGAACCGGCACACGCCCGTTACGACCTTTGCAGGGTTATGATACTTTGTCATGTGAAAAACTCCTTTACTCGTTAAAATCTTCTTGTGCGTTGCTCCATGCTGGACGCTTGTCCGAGCAGGGAACGAGGGTTGGTTTGCCTTGTGGCTTTTCGGTCAGGCTGCCCAGCAGGGCTTCAAATTGCGTTCTGCCCAGTAGCTGTTCCATAGCGGTCACGCCCAGCAATTCCGGCTCTTTGTAGGGGTTCTTCCCGTAGGCTTGCACGGCTTCTGCAACCGCTGCCGGATTGGTGTACTTGCGGTTTGATTTCCCTGCAACGACCTTATAGCCATGCCACTGCTTGCCGGACAGAGCCTGCCGCAGGGCGTATTCCTTGACATCCGCCACCCAAGCGGTCAGCTGGTCAGCCGTTGCTAAAATCGTTTCGATTTCGGTATCAGTCAGTTTGTCTGGCATCGCAAAATCATACTTCGCCAATTGCAGATTGTACTCCGCCCGTTTCCGGCAAGTTGCCTTCACTTTACAAAACCGACAGTGTTCACCAGCACAGAAATCACCACCGCCTCTGGCGGCAAGTGCAGCTTTTGGTTTCAGTTCGGTTTCTGCCCAATGCAGCAGCTCCGACAGTGGCAGGGTGCATTCGCTGAGGTTCTGGATTCTCGGCTGAAAAATCACCATCCGAACCTCTGCGATGTCATAGAGGGCATCGAACAGTTCCAATGCACCCAGAGCATACAGCATCATCTGCGAGTTGTGATCAGCAGATACTGCTACGCCCTTACCATACTTAAAGTCAATGACAGTCAGGACATCATCTGCAACAATCACACAGTCGCCCGTACCAAAACCGCTGGGAACATATCGGCTGAAATCCAAACGCTGTTCCACTAAAACAATCGGTTCTTGCAGATTTGCCAGCTGTTCGGCGATGTATTGGGCGTAGCTGTCCGTGCAGTCTTCCATTTCCGTGTCGTAAAAATCCAAGTTCTCCGTGGGATTGGAAGTCAGATTTCCGAGCAGTTTTTGCACCTTATATTCTGCCAACTCATGAGCACACGTGCCTTCCCGGGCGTAGTCCGTCACGGTATCCGGCAGGGCAGCACAGAGCTGTGCAGAGGGCGGACACGCCAGCCATCGGGCACTGGAGGAAGCCGACAAGACCGCATGTGAGCGGTTTGTGTGATTAGCCAATTTTGTTTGCTTCCTCCAACAGGGCAGGGTACTCGCTGGGAGCGATGGCGGAGAGTTTTGCTGCTCCGTGCCGCTGTAACAACGCCCGTACCGCATCCGTAAAGCCCGAGCGGGACTTCTCCGCCAACACTGCCCGCACCGCATCCATCGACACGGCAGGCGGTTCTTTTGCAGGCGGTACGGGTGTTGGTTCTTCCGGCGGATAGACCGGCTCGAACGTCTGCACTTCCTGTTCCGTCAGGGTTTCCGACAGGGATTCCAGTGTGTCAGCCAGCTGCCGGAGTACCGGAACTAAGTCCAGAATGGTCTTTGATTCTTTCTGCATGGGTTACGCTCCTTTCTGGTTCTTTGTCGGGACGGGGGTCTGTTTGGATGGATTCAGCAGTAAGCCGATGTGATCCGCACAGTGCAACTTCCCGTCCAGCCCCAAGTATAGCGGCACGCCGCTGATGCTGCAGTTTACGCAGCAGGGGTGGGGTTCGTGCTGATTCATATGCATGCCTCCAAAAATAAAAAAAGTGGATGGTACGGTATTGCACCGCACAGCGAAGCTGCTGGTCACTCTGACCCATCCCATGCAGCGGTGATTCGCTCACCGCAAAGCGTAGTATAAAGGGCAAGTTCGGAGGTAATTGCCAACGATGCCGCCACACCGTCCCCGTGTTGCCGATAGGTCAGCAGGTGTTGTATTTTCTCCCTTACGGGCAGTGGGTCGGGATACGCTCCCGACGGGCGTTGGTGGATGCTACGGAATTGCACCGTGCATTGTCCAGAGGCTTCATATCTCGGCTGGACAACTAAGACGCATCCCATTATGCGGTGATTCGCTCACCGCAAAGCGTATGATTGGAAGGTATCCAATGTTCACGATGCTGCCACATCGCCCCGTATCGCCGGTAGGACAGCAGAACGCTAAAATAGTGTTCCATTACTTTTGATATGCATAAAACCAAGCACGCTTAATTCTGTGCTTTCTTTGTATCCGCAAAAGCCTTCTTCTCTATAAACCGCCTGTCTTATTTCATATCTTTTCCTGTTTCCACAACTGGTTTCCAGCAAAATGATGCACATCTCGCCTTTTCTCGGTTCTTGGTCGTCCGTGTATTGACCATGCCATTTTCTGAGGGTGTTTGCTGTTCCATCAAAAATGACCTCATACGCTTCAACAACCGCTCCATGATGCTCTGCAACATATCTATGACCAACGGGATAACCTTTCATAACGACGTCGCTGCCGTCTTTATTGCAGTCATAATCAACATAGCACACATCACACAGCCCATCGGCAAATTTGCATAGCACTGCAGGATAGTCCATTTCAACGCCGACAATTTCTTCAATTGTCATGCCTTTTGTTTTCACAAACATTTTCGTTCCTTTTCTCCCCGTATCGCCGATAGGTCAGCGGATTGGTTATTGGCTTTTCTCATCCTTTGCAAATTCTTTCTTCGTTGTGAAGAAACAGCCGTTCGGCATCTGACAGATTCCTTTTGGACACGCAGTATTTTTCTGTGGGTCGCACAGGTATAGGGGCTTTTTTGTTTCCTCGCTCGGGCAGAATCCAGAACAGCGGATGCCTTCATCTGTTATCTGCATCGTTTTCTTTCCTGTATGCTCGCAAACAATGCCGCCTTGCTGCGTGATAACAGCATTTGATGTCCGGATAACCCTTGTATGTTTGGAACGGTTTGCATATTTACAGGTTTCGCAGTCGTTCATTCTGTCTGCTCCCATTCAAAAATTTCTCCCGTGGGCTTTCGATTGTTCCACATCAATCTTCCATTGTGTATCAAAAACCAGACGTGTTCTTCCGGTGTCAAGCCCAGCAATCCAAACAGTGCCTTGCCGCAATCTCCAGCCTGCTGCAAATCACGAAATATATTCAGCTTTGTGGGACGATCCCCAGAGGCATAGGTCAGATGCTGTTCCTCGCAAGCACGCAAAAAATCATCTATGTTAGTGCGGTTGACCTGAACCCATACCGCTCCGGCAATAAACTGCTCCCAGTCAAATGGTTTTTCCAGAAGCCGTTTCAGAGCCAGCTTTGCACCAAAGGCAAAATCAAAGGGGTCGTCTGGGCTGCACGTTGCAACGCCCGTATGTACTTTTTCTGTATTCACGTATTGTGTTGCCGTGACGGTATTCCCTTTTCGCAGAATGACAATCTTTGTTTCCTCGCTGCAGGGGGTCAGCAACCTTGCAAACAAAGAATCACATTCAAACTGATCCACGAACGGTTTCTTTCCTGAAATCGTTTCGTAGCGGCACAACCCGTTTTTCTTTTCTGTGATTTTAATCATGTTTCCGTCTTCCTCGGTTCCATGTACCTTGTACTGTTTTCCAATTTCAATTTTCATTCTGTTTACTCCTTTTGTCAGCTGTATACTTCCGCATTTTCAATTTTTATTCTGTCAATCCATCCATAAATGCCGCCATGACTGCCCTTGCCACGGCATCCGCTGTTTCATCAAATTGAATCAAACACCGCTTGAACAATTCAGTCTTAAAAGATGCCATTGTGCGATCATCCATTGCACCTTTTTCCCGCAGTTCCAAAAGTTGCTCGTTCGTAAGCATTGACCATAGCAGTTCTAATGTTTCATCGCTCATTTCCAATTACTCCTTTTCGTATTCTAATTATATTTGCTTCATTCTTGCTCCACAGTCTGGGCAATACTTCCACCGCCGATATTCTTTCGGGAAACCACGTCTGCATTTTGAGCAGCAAACTCCGCCGTTGGGAATGCTTTCAATAAAACCATGTTCAAGCCGTTTAAGGTCACAAGATTCCCAACACGCAGAATCTTCCACGCTCTTTAGATTTTTGCAGAGTTTTATGAAATCCGCCTTACTTTTTTCCTTCAGCCTTTCGTCTAATAACTCCTGTGTCAAGATTGGTCTTCCCATCAATTCTCTTGCATACGCATACACATACTTTCGGTCTTCGCCGACCAGCATACAAGTTCCCGTATAGAGTTCAACAATTGCCGCTTCTTGTTTTGTCATGTGTGTTTCTCTTCTTTCTGTTTTCTCTGCCGGAGCAGCCACCGCAGGAACTTTGCCCCACAGGCAGCCAGCACACCCTCCGACAGGACAATACAAATCCACCAGAACATGGTTTCTTCCAACAACCCCTTTCACTATACAGCGATTTTCGGGAAAAACTTGTACGCAAACGTACAAGTCCCCCGAATCCTTTACAGAAATGTTACACTTTTTGTTGCATTTGGGGGAAAAGTGTCAAAATCCCCGCCCAGCAACTTCTACCCCACTGGGGCAGAAGTTCGGGCGTGTGGGTCAGCCGGTTACCGCCTCTGGATGTCGGCACTGCATCGCATACTGTACCAGCTGGAGCATGGCAGCCCTGCCAAGCTGCACCTCCATGTTCTCCCACTCCCCACGGGCAACGGCTCGCTCGAAGTCGGATATGGTTTTCTGGTTCAGCCGCTGCAAGCTGTTCTGTATTTCCTCCGGCAGCGGAACAGGAGCAGGCTTTGTCTTTGCAGGCTGTTGCAGCATTGCTTCAAGGGATGCCTTATCGCAAATCTGACCGCTGGCGAATGCCTGCCGCAGAGCCTTTGCCCGTTTTTCCGTCAGCAGCTTCCGGAGCGGAGCGGAATCTGTGTCGATGTACGGCAGCTTTTCCAGCAGAGTTTCCGCCAGTAAGGTTTGCCCCTCCATCGGCAGGAACGACAGCTCCACACCGGCACGCATCGAAAGCCCTGCATCCACCCACTTTTTCATCTCTGGATGCAGGGAATCAATCCGCACCAAACGGGTGACAGAATTGCGACTCAGCCCGTATTCACTGCCCACCTTGTCCGCCGTGAGCGGTTTGCGGCTGGGCTGTTCCAGTTCCTGCAATTCTCGGATGATGTCGTTTCGCTTCCCCTGAGAGAACATCTGATTCCGCCGTAAGGCAACGACTGCCGCTTGTTCGCTGATTTTGAGGTTATCGAATCCTCGCTGCATGAGGTTGGATTCAATGACATACATTTCCGCTTCTTCTTCTGAGAGATTGCTTTTGACGATTGCCGGAACGGCAGAAAGTCCGGCAAGTTTTGCAGCATTCCAGCGGTTGTGTCCGACCAAAATTTCATAGTCACCCATGCAGGGACGAACGACCAGTGGCACAAGAATGCCGTTCTTCTGAATGGAATCCACCATATCTTGCAGGCGTTCGCCCTGATAGAGTTGAAACGGGTGCTTATAATAAGGCACAAGACGTTCCACGGGGATTTGCTGCACTTGGTTTTCGCTGCTGCCGAGCATTCCAGTCAAATCAAACGCCATTTCTTACACCCCCCACTTTTGCAATTCTTCCGCAAGCTGGCGGTATTCTTCCCCCAGCTTACAGGTGGCAGGAATGGCAACTTGTTCTTCCACGCTGCGAGCTGCCATGACACCGTGATGAATCTGTGTATTTAGCACCAAATTGCCATAGCGGTCATAGAGGGTTTGCAGGTTGTTGCGGCTGACCAACGTATGATTGACCATCGTCGGCAGGATGCCGGCAACGCTTAAGTCCAAGTTGACGGTTGCTCGTACTTGCCGGACAACATCCAGCAGAGCGGTTAGCCCCGACACGGCGAACTTCTGCACCTGAACCGGAATCAACAGCAAGTCGGCAGCCGTCAGAGCATTCAGCAGCAACACACCCAAAGACGGCAGACAGTCCAGAATCAGGATGTCATAGCTTGCTTGAAATGGTTCTAAGACCCGTCTTAGCAGGGTTTCTCTGGAGAGAGCGTGTTGCATGGAAAGTTCTGTGGTTGCCAGTTCCAGCGTAGCCGGAATAAAGTCCACGGAAATGGCAGCACAGTGTCCCACTTCCAGGCTGGCAGTTGGCACATTCTGAATGACCCCTTGGATGCGAAGTTCCAGCGTACCCATTCCGGCAGCGTCTTCCTCCCGAAAGCCAGCGTATTCCGAGCAGTTGCCCTGTGGGTCGCAGTCTACCAGCAAGACCCGTTTGCCATTGGCAGCGAATGCCGCAGCGAGATTATAAGCGGTGGTCGTCTTTCCAACACCACCCTTTTGATTTGCGATTGCGATGGTTGTAGCCATGATGTAATCCTCCTGTTATTTGCGTGACCAAGTGACCAATTCGATGTCAGATGGTTCGGCTTGTAAGGTTTCTTTTGCCTGCTGTTGTACTTGTTGCAGCAAGTCTTGTTCGGATTCTGCTTCGATTTCGGTTGTCATCTGCTGTCCGAACACAATCACATAAACTTGATATGTCTGCATCTGTTTTCACTCCTCTAATGTTTGTATGTACCGCAGCAATTTCCGGTTGCACTGTTCCAGTTGCAAGATTCGTTCCCGAAGCAGGCGGGTTTCTTTGGACTGCAAGCCTTTATAGACCCGTCTTTCGTGCAGTTCTTCATACAGAGCGGAGGCTTCCGCCTGTTCCTGCCGGAGCGTGTTTAGCTGTTCCACTTGTTTGCAGCGTTTGCGGTAGGCAGCTTTCTGTTTCCGGTGGACTTCTTTTTTGCAGGTCGGGCAGTATTTGAGGGGATTAAATGCGGCATCGCCCAATTCTTTCCGGCTGCCGAGATACTGCCCACAGCATTGACAGTACTTGACATCTTGTGTTTTAAAGTCCAGCATGCTGCATCATCTCCCGAATACAAGCGGTTTCAGCATCCACTTCCCTCTCCGTTTTGTCCCCGTTTTGTATGCCGTTTTGTCCTGCCTGTCCCTGTAATTGCCGCAAATCGGCTTGCAGGGAAGTGATAAGGGCATCTCGTTCCTGAGCGGCAAACTGTACGAGGGTTTCTGTCCGGTTGCCGACTGAGCTGGAAACGGTGCGTTGATGTCCGGTTTCGTCCAGATAGGAGATGGCAACCGTTTCCCAGTCGCTGGGGTTCTCTGCTGCAACCTTGAGGTTGGTAATCAGGCGATTCAGTTCTTCAATGCGTTCTCGTTTCTGCTGCACGGCATCCAACTGTGCTTGTATTTGCTGATAGCGAAACGCTGGACGGGTTGCCTGCTCCGCAGCCTTTTGTCTGGCAGCCTGCCGACACTTATGCTGATAGAACCCATAGCATACAAGCGGGATGCTGTAAAGCAATGCCAACTTTAACAGGTTTTCGTCAAACATTGCTGTCACCCCCTTGACAAATGGGCAGGAATGTGTTATGATAGGGTTGCGATTGTTGGTATGCAGCTTTGTTGTATACTGAGAGAGATCCGCCGCTGAGGGCTTGTCCTTTGGGGGCGGATTTTTCTATTTCCAGTGTGGGAACGGTCTGGGAGAGGCACTCTAAGAATGCTCCGTTTTCTGCCAGCCAATCCGTCGTAGCCGTTGTGCGAGTATGTTTTTTCGGAGCAGAACGCTGCTGGTCTTGCATGCACCATTTTGTGAGCATTGCAAAGTGATTCTGATAGCTGCGGTGTTGTTCTGCCATCCAGCAACTAAAGCTGGTTAAGGTGATGTCGAGCTGTTCGCCGTAAGTTGCTTTTAGCTGATTGTATTCATCCGCTGTTAGAAACACGTTCTGGCAAGCACCAAAGACAAAGCGTTCTGCTTGTGGGCGGAGCGGCTTGCCGCCATGCTCTCCTCTATCCTTCTGCGTGATATTTCTATCTATACTATTGGGTCTAATTTTTTGACTGGGGGCGTTCAAAAATTTTGACCGGGGGCATTCTAATTTTTTGACTCCGGGGGTAAAAAAATAAGACCCGGAGTCTGGGTTTTCGACTGCGTTTTCCACAGTTTCAACATCCTGTTTGGGGCTGTCATAGCGGTTCAGAATCTCCGGAGCGGCGGTGTAGTGATTCCGGACACCGCCGTCCTTTGCTCGAATTTGCTCTTTGCGGATGTAGTGCTTTTCCTCTAAAGCCTGTAACGCATTCAGAACGGTTTGCTTTGTGCAGCCTGTTGCTTCAGCGAGATATTGCAAGCTGCCGGAGCAGGCTTTTTCCTTCCGAGAAAAGCCATAGATAACGGCAAACACTTGCAGCTTTGTTCCTTTTAGTTTGAGTTGGTTCAACATCCAGTCTTGGATGATATAATAGCCTTTGAACATGGTTATCCTCCTTTTTTACGGTTTCAAAATCTCCGGAGAGATGGTGTATTGATTCTGTTCTTTGCAAATATAGTGCTTAGATATTAGGGCTTTTTTCATTGTTAACCTCCTTGTTTCCAAGCCAGATAGTCGAATTTGTTTTGCGGCTGCCGATAAAACAGCTGACTGAATAGCAGAATCCGGAATTCTGGGGTTGTCAGCAGTTCCTGAATTTCTGCATCCGTTGGGGTGCAACCATGCCGTATGATGAACAGAGTGGTTGCATAGTCTTTGACGGTATCCTCCCATTTCTGCTGCTTTTTTGACAATTTTCGTTTCATGTGTGCTCCTTATGAAATGGATTTGCCGTTGATGATGCTCAGCGGCAAAAGCAGTTGTTACGATTTGGACACCCATCCAGCAGGGAGTTTCTCCAGTTGGTAGACATCGCCTGTTTCAAACATCACGACCGCCTTTTTTGGCGGTTTTTTGTTTTTCAGGGCAAGCAGGAATGTTTCTTGCGGCAGAAATGGCGTTGAAGTGGTTTGCTCTTCCTCCACTTCTCCAATCAGTTCCTCGCAAGTTGTGTGAAAATAGGTGGCAATGCGGAGCAGCACATAAGCGTTCGGCACTTTCTCACCTGTTTCAAATTGAGCAATCAGGGACTGCGAAATTCCCACCTGTCTGGCAAGTGCCGCCTGTGAGATTTTGTTACGTTCCCTCAGCTCTTTCAGGATTGCTGGAAACCTCATAAAATCACCTCATTTTTCTTTTTAGTTGTGAAATATTATCACTTTGTATGATTAAACACTTAGTGATTGACAATCTGTGCAAAAAGCCGTATAATCAAAGTAGGTGTATCTAAGACTATACGACTTTTGGCATTGTGCAGGATATTTCAACCTTGTCATCGTTCGAGAACCACCATCGGGGTTTTGAACTGGTTTCATTATAAACCAAACTTGGTATAAAGTCAATAGAAAAACACCAAATTTGATAATTTTGTGCCTTTGCACAAAATAAAAGGAGCGATTTTGTGAAAAGTGTATACTCTTCTTCCGAGGTGGCTGTTCGGATTAAAGAAGAACTAAAAGAAAAGAAAATAACAGCAAAAAAGATGCTTTCCGATTTAGAACTCGGACCCGCCACGTTAGGACATTATGAAACATCGATGCCGAAAGCAGATAATCTTGCTTTAATTGCTGATTATCTGGGTGTTTCTGTTGATTATCTGTTGGGAAGAACGGATGAACATTCTTTACAACCGAAGAACATCAACAATACAGGCAATCATATTTCTTTTGGTGCAGATTGCAAGAATAACAAAGTTGCTTTTGGAGATTTGCAAGAAGGAAAAAATAAGACGGTTTTGAGCGAAGATGAAGAACTATTACAACTTTTTCACGCTCTCCCAATTCACATACGGGCAGAATTTATTCTTTCCATGCACAATAAGGTGCAGGAATTACAGAGCGTCACAGAGTAATGTAAGGGGGATGGCATGCATTTTGAGGAAGAAAAAGCATACATAAAACGAATTTCAAAAGTGTTATTAAAATGGTTTTCTCTATCTCTTGGAATCTTTTCTGTTTTGATGGTACTTGTATCAATACTTACCATGGTGATTGGTTCAGCAGTTATTTTTTTTGCTTTGGCTATTTTCTGTTTTCGTACGTTTCACAAACTCCGCTATTATAAATTAAAAGCAATTATAAAGGCGAGAAAAGAAAGGGACTCTATGAAACCCGCATTTGATACGATTACCACAATATCCATTGAACCAACAATCAAAGAAGACCCGTTACAAGCGAAACCAATTCAAACTCCTGTTGCAACGCCCTCGCCTGCTCCTAAACTTTTTTCACCGGAACCAGTCATCAGGGAAGAACCTTTGCAGGTGAAACCAACTCAAACTCCTGTTGCAACGCCTTCTCCTGCTCCTAAACTTTCTTCACCAGAACCAGTCATTAGGGAAGAACCTTTGCAGATGAAACCAATTCAAACTCCTGTTGTAACACCTTCTCCTGCCTCTAAACTTTCCTCATCGATACCCCCTGTTATTTTCGAACCTTTTAGTCCTGTTTCAAAACCAGAAACAACTCCGAAAGCAATTTGTATTCCCGAAGGAAATGTGGATGCAACAAAAGTCTTTTTGAATGCCAATACCCGAGAACAATTGAAACAGCGTTTTATTGCATTTGATTTAGAAACAACGGGGTTGGATTCAGACTATGAACGAATCTTGGAGATTGGAGCCACCTTATTTTTAGACGGAAAACCAGCGGATTCCTTTCAGACGCTTGTAAATCCAGAGCGAAAAATTCCATATATGGCAACAAAAATCAATCATATAACAGATGAAATGGTAGCAGATGCTCCAACCGAAGCAGAAGCTTTGCAAAGTTTTTCTGATTTTGTCGGAGATGCATTCTCAAAAGGTACATTGTTTTGTGCTCATAATGCAGACTTTGATATTCGATTTTTGAAAAAGGCTTTGCAGCGGAACGGAATGGATGCTGATATTCGATATGTAGACACGCTGGTGATTTCCAGAAAGTATATAAAAGGCATTCCAAATTACAAATTGCCAACCGTTGCGAATTATTTTGCACTTTCCATAGAGCACGCACACAGAGCCGACGATGATGCAGCTGCCTGCGGAGAAATCTTGTGTCGCATTTTAAATCTGGAAGAGCCGATAAAGAAACCTGATCCGATTGTGTCAAAGGCAGAAACCTATTCTGAATTTGAATTATCTTTGCTGGAAACTACAAAAGAGATTCTTAAAAATAACCAGCTGGATTTTCAAGCGATTGAGCTCTCCAAAAACAGCACATACACCGATATTTGTTATAAAAACTATAACATGCTTCGATTTAAGACGACTGGAAAGCTTCGTTATTGGTTACTGAACATAGAACCGAAAAAGTTCAAAAAAGAATTTTCTACCACCATCAAACATACGGAAGCCTCAAAAAGTGAGGGGAATCTATACAGGACAAGATTATTTATAGAAGATGCTGCTTCGCTTTCCCAGTTTGAAAGCTATATTATCAGTCAATTTGAAAGCTGTAGACAATCTTATGAATCATATGAGCATTGGGTAAGTTGCGGAAAACCAACTTCCTATGTAATTCGTGCATCTATTGAACTTGATGAGAACGGAAAACCTGTACCAAAATTTGAACATACGCAAAAATAACTTCTACCCCACTGGAGCAGAAGTTCCGACAACAAAAAGAAAGAAGATGAAAACCTTGTCGACGAATCGTGAAAAGGGAGCAACTATTTATGAAAGCCTATCCGATTATGTTGTAATTGACTTGGAAACAACGGATGTTTATGTAACGACCTGCTCCGTGATTGAACTCTCTGCGATTCGAGTTCGGAATAACGAAATCTGTGAAACTTTCAGCACGCTTGTCAATCCGGAAGAGAAAATTCCGGAAGAGGTTACACAGCTTACGGGCATTACCGACAGCATGGTGAAAGATGCTCCAACATTAAGTGCCTGCCTACCAGCTTTTCTGGACTTTTTAGGAGATGATGTTCTATTGGGACACAACATTGTTTCCTTTGATGTAAATATTCTTTATGATGCTGCTGAGGGATTGTTCGGGAAAAAGATTCAGAATGATTGTCTGGATACCTTATATTACTCCAGACGTTGCGAATTGAACTTGCCGAATTATCGACTGGATACTTTGCAGGAATATTTTGGTGTTATAAATGAGCGGCAGCATCGTGCTCTTGCCGACTGCAAAGCGACCCATGAATGCTATCAAAAGCTAAAGCCGCTTTATTCCGGAATTCTTGCTCGACAGAAACAGGAACGCTCAGAAAGAAGAAAACTCCGTTTCTCAGAAACGACGCAGAGCCTGAATGAATTACAAGCCCTCTTGCAGGAAATGACTTTTGACCAACAGCTGACCAAAGATGAAATTTATGATTTACAGCAATGGGTAAGTGACCATCAACAGCTTCGAGGCTGCTTTCCGTTTGACATTGTTTTTCAGGAACTGGATCAGGCATTGGAAGATGGTGTATTAGAACAATGCGAATTGGATCACTTGCTGGAAATCTTTTGTGCGGTGACAGACCCCGTGGAAAGTTTCTCTGAAAAAGAAGCGGAAATTGATTTTTGCGGAAAAAGCGTTTGCCTCTCCGGAGAATTTACACAGTTTGCAACGAAAGCAGAAGCAGAAAAGCGATTGCAGGAAAAGGGTGCTATCATCAAGAAAAATGTTGTGAAATCTTTGGATTATTTGATTGTTGGCGGAAACGGAAATGAAAACTGGAGCTGCGGAAATTATGGCAGCAAGGTAAAACGAGCATTGGAATTACAGGAAAAAGGGGCTTCGATACAAATTTTGAAAGAAGAGGAGATGCTTGCACATGTGTAAAGAAGAAATTTTACGATTTCAGGCGGCGATGCAGGAATTTGCAGAAGAGCAGCTAATCAACGCTGGATTTACAGGGAAAGAATTCTTTTTTGAAAACCTGACAACCCCAAAAGGAGCAGATAGTAAAAAATCCACGATGAATATTGGATTAGAAGACACCGTACATCATGTTTTCCATGCAGATCCGATTCGATTTGGAACGGTTGATTTCAGTGCGAAAAGTGTTGTACGGCTTTTTATGAGCGATAAACTTTTTGAGCAGCTTCCATCAAAGCCAGATTATACAACGGTTATAAAATCCAGTGGCTGGGCAAAGGTTACGGATTCTTCTCCAGATGCTCTTTTAACGTTTGCAAAAGAAGCGTTTGTGATTGCCTTGCAGCAATATAAACCAACAGAAGTGTTCGGATGTTGCTCGCAATATGAAGCCTGCTCCGATGCTGGAAAATGCCTGCATGCCTATCAACTGTATGCAAAGGGCTGCCAATATCGAGAGAACTTGGAAGCAGGAAAAAGATTCTACGGAAAGCAAAAGAACATTTAACTTCTACCCCACTGGGGCAGAAGTTCCGACAACTAACCAGTAAAGGAAGTGTAAGATGAACGTTGTCATCTATGCCCGTTATTCCTGTGAACGGCAGACGGAACAATCCATCGAAGGACAGCTGCGAGAATGCGAAGAATTTGCAGAAAAACATGATATGACCATTGTTGACACTTACATAGACCGTGCCATCTCCGGAACATCTACCAACCATCGAGAAGCCTTTTTAAAGATGATTGCTGACAGTGAAAAGCATACCTTTGAAGGCGTGCTGATGTATAAGATGGATCGGTTTGCACGCAATCGCTATGATAGTGCTGTCTATAAAGCAAAGCTGAAGAAGAATGGGGTACGGGTCTATTATGCAAAGGAACAGATTCCAGAAGGTCCGGAGGGCATCATTTTGGAATCTCTGCTGGAAGGAATGGCAGAGTATTATTCTGCAGAGTTGTCCCAAAAAATTAAGCGTGGCATGCGGGAAAACGCTCTGAAGGGAAAAGCAACTGGCGGCAGTACCGCAATTGGGTATAAAATCACACCCGATAAAACCTTTGCGATTGATGAAGATTATGCGGATGTTGTTCGGCATATTTTCCGTTCCTATGCCAGAGGAGAACGGGTAGAGGATATTTGCAAGGATTTAAATGAAAAGGGAATCCGGACACCCAAAGGCTATCTTTTTAATCAGAGTACGATGCGGAAAATGCTGCAAAATGAAAAGTATATCGGCGTTTATATCTGCAAAGATGTTCGACTGGAGGACGCCATTCCGCCCATTATCGACAAATCTTTATTCCATGAAGTGCAGCAAATTTTAGCACGAAATAGAAAAGCCCCTGCAAGAGCAAAGGCAAAAGTGGATTATTTGCTGTCCGGAAAAGCTTACTGCGGAAAGTGCGGAAATGGTTTGGTTGGGGAGAGCAGCAATCCAAATAGCGATAGCGGACCGCATTATTATTATAAGTGTGCCAATCGGAAGAAAGGGCTTGGCTGCGACAAAAAGACCATCCGGAAAGAAGAACTGGAGAATCTGGTTGCCCAGAAGGTTGCAGAAGTCGTGTTGCGTCCGGAGAAAATCAAAGAAATTGCACAGCGATGCGAAGAAATGCAACGGGATATGGTTCGAACGATTCGGAATCCGGAAGCAGACATGCTGAAAAAGCAGTTGGAGAAAACCAAGAAAAGTATCGCCAATATCATGATGGCGATGGAGCAGGGAATTTTTACGAAGTCCACAAAGGAACATCTGGAAGCATTAGAGCAGCGGAAAGAAACACTGGAGATTGAAATTCAGCGGACAAGTATGGTAGAAAAAGTTGACATCATTACAGCGGATCAGATTGAATTTATGCTGCTGCAGTTTTTACCAGAAGCGAATACCGATGTTACAGCCTATGCAGATGATATTATTTCTTGTTTTGTGCATTCGGTTTATCTGTGGGATGACAGCTGTGCGATTTGGCTGAACCTATCCAATCAACAACCGAAACTACATAAAAATCGTTGTGCAAAAGTTACACCGGAGAGTACACAGCGATTGCAGCTATCTGTTGACCTGCTCTCTGGAAATGTAAAAAAAAACTTAGTACAGAAAAACGTTGGTGAAAATTCGCATTTGGAAACCTCGCCTCCACCATATTGTTTCAAATGCGAACAACTTTACTTTATGAATCAATCATTGGTAATCGTGTTCCATTTCAAGAAATGAAGAACCGCCCTTGCTGGATGTGTTGTCTGGTGAGGGCGGTTTTATAAAATTAACTGATTATTTCCAACATTGTTTTCCACAGGTAGCGGGATGAAAATCACAAATATAAGGAATTTTATTTTCAATAGCGTATGGTTTTACTACATTTTCTACCATTTCGCTCAAACTTTTGCTTTTTGGAACGATGATCTTATTTTTTTCTGTCATCCCGGTGCATGCATTTACAATTAAATTTGGATTACAACTAGAAATTCTTTTTATTAAGCATTTTTGAAATATATATGTGTCATTGACATTCCAATTCCAAAATAACTTGAATACCTCATCTCTTAAATGGGGGTCTATCTTTAAAAGATTTTGAATATAATTATAGCACGAGCATTGGTACTGAATGGAATTTAAAATAAAAATTTGGTAAACATCTTGTTTATTTAAATAAGAAAGCCAGGGACGATTTTTAATTTTAGTTTCAATGGTTTTTCCAGTTCTTCCATTAGCAGGTCTAATTGGTATAATAGAACTATTTTTTGGTTTTGAATTTTGCTGGTATTCATCTTTATGCGGAGATTCTAAAAGTAAGAGGATACTTTTTTTCTTGTTTTCAGATTTAATTGGCTGTTGAAATGACCATATATTTTTGTTCCAAATAAGAAAGCCACGTAGTAAATCATCATTTACCTTATGTATTTTTTTAAAATAAACAGGATAGCTTGTATTCATATTTTCTACACAGCCAATTTTAAAGCTTTCAAAATATACATCCATTTTTTTCATCCTTATTTCTCCTCATTTCTATATGATATAATCTTATTATATAACATTATTTTGAAAATGTCAAGTGTAATCCTTTCTGAACTTTGTATTGACAGGATTTATTAAAAGAACCGTTCTTGCCAGATATGTTGTCTGGTGAGGGCGGTTTTATTATCAATACAAAAAATCAGCCGTTTCCTGAGATGATCAACTTCAGGGAACGGCTTTTTCCACAATTAGTAGGTTGGGAAAATAAAAAAATTTTCATCTGGCACATCCAGATTGAATGAATTTATTATATCATATTTTTTCATGATTTGTCAATAAAGTTGCTTGTCGAATTTTGTCGATACCAAAAATATTTTTTTCAAAGTGCAACCTTATTGAAAGCCTTCATCAAAAATCGACAGAAAATATTTCAAAATCCATTGAATTTTGAGATAGAATCTGGTATAATACTCGTATCACTTTCAAAATAACGGTTTTCTGAAAGGGGAACAACTATGATAAAGAAATCATTATACAAGATTTTTTATGCTGCTACACCGCAAGAATTTCAGGCGGAATATCAAAGCCGCTTTGAAAATGAAGATACGATTCATCTCAATCTGACGATTGGAGGATATCCAGCCTTTATTTGTCAGATACCGGAATTGTATCAATGCATGCTATCCATCGAACGAACCAATCATAAAGTTGATGCTCTTTGTCATGCTCTTCCAGAAATTGCTTTGCAGCAGTTTCAGGAACGCTGCTTAATTGATGAAATTGTACTAACCAATCACATTGAAGGCGTACACAGCACCCGAAAGGAAATCAGTGAAATCTTGCAGGATTTATCAAAGGAACATAAGCGAGAGCGATTTGTTGGGCTGGTTCAGAAATACGCAATGCTCGTAAAAGAAGAACGCATTCCAATGGAAACGGCACAAGATATCCGAAAAATTTATGATGATATTTTTTATGAAGAAATCAAAGCAAGTGACCCAGAGGATTTACCGGATGGGGAAATCTTCCGCAAAAGTGCAGTTAGCGTTTATTCCGCAGCAGGGAAAGAGATTCATAATGGTGTTTCTCCGGAAGAAAAAATCATCTCCATGATGAATCAGTCTTTGCAGTTTCTGAATGATAAAAGCTATGAGTACTTGATAAGAATTGCAGTTTTTCATTATTTGTTCGGTTATATTCACCCGTTTTATGATGGAAACGGACGTACAAGCCGACTGATCAGTAGCTATCTGTTATCACAACGGCTGAACAATTTGATTGGATACCGAATTTCCTATACAATTAAAGAACATATCACAAAGTATTATGAAGCTTTTAAGGTCTGCAATCATGTTAATAATCGAGGGGATTTAACACCATTTGTGATGATGTTCTTAGACATTGTGGACATCTCTATGAAACAGCTCTGTGCATCGCTTCAGGAAAAATTGCAGAAACTGCATCATTATGTATCACAAATTTCGCAGTTCCCAAATGCAGAACAGGGAGGAATGAGCGAGTTATACAGCCTTCTGATTCAAGCGGCTTTGTTCTCCAACATTGGGATTTCTCAAAAAGAATTGGAACAGCATTTTAATGCCTCATATAATACCGTTCATGTGAGATTGCAGAAAATACCGAAATCTTACCTGTTGGTCAATCGACAGGGGAAACGGCAGTTTTATTTACTCAATCTCTCCGAAATAGACAAAAACAGATAAAAAGAAGAAGCAGATAGGAAAGTGTGAAATGCTCCCATCTGCTTTTTTCTATTTGTTTATTTCATCAATTTTTCGTCTATGTTTGCCACGTGCTTCAGAATCTGCTGCAGCGTAGATTCTTCGGTGTCTGGTTCAGGTGTTGGTGTTGGCTCTGGTTGAGTTGGTTGCGTTGCTTTTGCAAATCCATTCAAACCAGCAGCCTTAATAATGGATGGGTAATCGGTATAACAATAATCCATATCGCACTCGCCAACAATACCAGGTATACTTTTTTGTCCAATAATGTCATACTCTTCGTTACCAGCTACGTTATACTGCCAAATGCCGTATGGATTTTGATACGTGCATTTACTTGCGTACTGGGCACACCAGACCGTATAACGGCTTTTGATACTATCTGACAGGTAATTGTCTAAGTAGTAGGTACTGCAATACAGACCGGCATAGTATCCGGATTGCTCCAGCACACTTAAAAATGCATCTACTATTGCAGAACAAGCCGCTTTGCCTAATGCAAATTGTTTTGCAAGCTCCAAGTCCATATAAACCGGATACTCAAACGATTTACCTTTGATGGTCTGCAAAAACACCTGTGCTTCACGTTTTGCCTCGTCTGATGACATCGCATAACTAAACCAATACGCACCGCAGGGGATTCCCAAACGCTTACAAGCTGCATAGTTTCGTTCAAATTGCGTGTCTACCTGAGATGTTTCCCTGCCGTATCCAGCCTGTAAAATCGCAAAGTCAACCAGTCCGGATGCTTTTACTTTTTCCCAGTCAATCACGCCTTGTGCATAGGATACATCAATCCCTTTTAAGAGATTTTTTATTTTAGGCTCTGCCTTTTCCATACCAAAATACTTGTAAAAATCCTCTGTAACTGTGCCATTGCCCTTTGTTTCATCCCCAAGCCAGCGGTATCCTGTCCGCACATCCAGATGTGTGTACTGATAACTACTTGTGATGTTGGCAATACCGCCAAAACCTAAATCCTGTGCTTTGCAACACACCGTCTTGCTGCTGATTGGCTGTCCGTCCTGCCCATAGCAGCAAACATCCGCAGCCGTACCTTTGGTATGCTGACCGCTGCTTGTACCGCCAACCGCCTTGTCATGCTCTGGGCAACGGTATCCGCTTGTTACAATGATTTTGCTACAGTTAAGAGTGGCATAGAGGACTTCCAGTTTTTCAATGAGTTCGGATGAAATCAAAGTTTCGTGATTACCTCCGCACTGACACCGAAATTCCATAACATTAAAATGCGGGGAAAGTTGGGTGCTATTGTTATAATCATAATGATTGACTGGCATAGTATCATCCTTTCACAAAAAATATTTTTATAAAAATTTGAAAAAATACTTGACAAACACGTTAAAACGTGGTATAATAAAATCGTGGAAAGGAGGTGAGAAGATGTTGAGATGGTCAACAGAAAAAATAAAAGAGCTTATCAAGCTGGTGCAACAACTTAATAAGCTCGCAATCGAGATAATTTCCCTTGTTGGTTGGATTCTTATCTTGATTAAGATTATAGGCTAAACGCCTACGGTAAGAGTTGGGAGCGGACAAGCTCTCAACCCCCTGCCGCCATTATATCATAACCATTTCAACCTGTCAAGTATGAAAAACATTTTTAAGCTGTCGTGGGCAATTTTTAAGTTTGTTGGTTTGATTGCATTCTTGATTGCAATTGTTCATTTACTGCTAAACGGAGGAATCTAAATGAATTTGAAAAAAATCAGGACAGAAAAGGGAATCACAATTCCGAAATTAGTCGAGCAAACCGGCATCCCAAAACGTACCGTTGAGGACATTCAAAGGCGTGGGGATTGCCTCGTGTCTAATGCCATCAAACTCGCCGATGCCCTCGGTGTCACGCTGGATGAACTTTGCAGAGACAACTCAGAACAGACCGAAACCGAATAACCCGATGCCGTCCGGCAGCTTTTACGCTGTCGGGCGGTTTTCTTTATTCGACTTCTGGCAGCCCTGCCACGGATGTCAAAACAGACAGCACCCCAGCCAGCAGAGCCGCACTGCCCACGGCGATCCAGTTCACATCTTGCATCACAGCAGCTACGCCAATCGTTGCTACGGCGGTCTGTGCCATGGTTTTCACGGCTCTGACTGCCGCAGCCTTTGCCCAAAGTTTCCAGTTTCTCATGTTATGCTCCTTTCTCGTCGGTCGGCAGTGCCATGAACTCTTCGTGCAAGTGCGTCATCACACCGTTGCCGCCCAGTTCGTGATACTGCCGATACATGTTTTCGTAGTTTTCCTTTGCGTAGATGGGTGCAAAACCTGCATCAATGTACTTGTTATAGCAGTGCAACATCCGGTCACGGAGCAGGGCTTGCACACCGTATTCCAAAGCCTTTTGTCTGGCATCCTGCTTTTGCATGCGGTTTAAAATCGACCTTGTACCAATGCCCAGAATACCCGTTGCAGACAACACAGAAATCGCAATGGTGATAATCTCTCGAATCACACTGCTTCCTCCGTTTCTTTCACATCTTTCGTTTCTTTCGCTTCGTTCACGTCATAATCGCCGGAAAGCAGTACCAACATTTCCGGCGTTAGGTCACCAGATGCAAAAATCTGATACTGTCCATTTTCCAGCTGCACCGCTTGAATTTTTGCGTTGCCCCAGCCTGTTCTTTGGATGGCTTTTCCTGCTTTCAGCTGTTCCATTGCTTCAATAATGTTCATCCTATTTTCCCCCTTATAAAATTGTGATAGATTGAATCAACGGGCGGCTGTTGTTGCTCCGACCAACCCACACCAAGTAGTATGTGCCAGCCGTTACGCCCTCGCAGGGTGTCAGCGTTGTGATATAGTCCGCACTATAGAGCCACTGCAAGGGCAAATCTGTATAACTGCCCTCTGTTTGTGCCTTTGCGAGAATGTCCGCAGCTGTGCCGGTGTCAGACTGTACCAAGCGTAAAATTCCAACCTCGGTACTGCCAGCAAGGAAACGAATTGCAATTTGCGTGGATGCTGTCACGCTGATCGGCAGCGTGCAACAGGTATAGCAGCTATAATCCCATCCAAAAACGGTTGTTCCATAGTTCAGAGCGTAGTTGTTCTTCGCACTGCAAAAATCTGCATGCAGGGCGGTAAAGTCTGCCACGCTGTAAATCGTACCGTTGTAAAGCAAAGATACCTTGTCCCGATGGGTTGCATCATATAACACGGTTGTGGTGGGAGATTCACCGCCGGAAATCGCAAGGACCTTCGGCACGAGTGTATTAAATTTTTCTGTGGCTGTTGCCGTCACGCCCTTTGTGGTCAGATTCGCTGCAAGCTGCTGCCGCAGTTGGTTTAGTTTTGTCAGCTGCTCTGTAATTGTCACCGCCATGTTACACCTCCACCATCACTGCAAGGGCTGTAGATATATCGCCAACGCTATTCTCTAAGGCTGTAATGCGTTTTGCAAGATTGTTATCTGCGGATTCCCGCTCGGCGGTGACCTTGGAATAGGTGCTGTTTAAGTAAGCCTCAATGCCGTCCAAAAATTCTTTATTTGTATGCGTGTGTGCGGATTCAATCGCTTGGGCAACCTCTGTTTTCTTTACATAATCTGAGAGGTCGACAGGTGTTCCGCTGCCGTTTTGAATCTTTGCTGTCGTTGTTCCGTTTTTGTCCGTGGCGGTAATGATTGCCCCTGTGCTGGTTTCTGTTACGGTTACCGTTGGAGAAAATCCATCTGCACCATCTTTTCCATCCGTGCCTTTCACGCCATCTTTGCCGGGCGTTCCGGTGTCGCCTTTTTCACCCTTTTCTCCTGTTTCACCAACATCGCCCTTTTCACCACGTTCGCCTTTTTCTCCGGGTGCTCCTTTCGCTCCGGGTGCTCCAGTATCACCTTTTTGTCCCTTTAAGGATGTCAGCCAGTCTGCTTCTGTTCCGGTAAATCCGTTCTGCAAGGCGACTTCATAAGCAGATTTTCCGTCTGCTCCACGGCTGCCCGTGTCGCCCTTGTCACCCTTTGTACCATTGTGCAGTTCTGCGGTCGTTGTACCGGTTGCGTCTGTCACGGAGATGGTTGCACCTGTTTCCGTTTCTGTCACGGTTACCGCTGGGGAGATGCCATCTTTCCCATCTTTCCCGTTTTGTAGTCCGGCAGCTTTTTTCTCCAGTTCTTGTAATAGCTGAGCGTATAAGTCAGGAGTTGGGGGAATGGGTGTCACACTGTCAGAAACAAATCCAGAAGGTTTGATATGGAGAGAAACCGGAATGGTCGTTGCACGGAGAGCTTTCGTGTCGGAAGGAGCATACCCGAACACACTCAGCTTAATTGTGCCGGCTTTGCATTCAGAGGGGAGCAGGCAGGATTTCCCGTCCGTTCCTAAAATCAGATTGTAGGTTTCGCAACACTGCGTAATCTGTACAACTTTATGCAGCCCTTCCCACGCTCCATCAAATACAAAGTGCAGCGGTACAAAGGCAATCTGATCCGCTGCAATGGCATCCCGTTCCAGCAGTTCTATTCGCTGTTTCTGCACGAAAAATTTCATCATGCGGTTTCCTCCTTCCAATCCATGTCTTCAGAATCCCATACGAAAGCCCCATCAACGCAATTGATTCGCTGTAAATAGCCATTGTGGTAGTTGGCTTTTGCATCCGAGGTCATCCAGTTAGTGGGCTTTGTGATGGCGTTCCACTGTTCTTTTGTGCCTTCATAGGTGATGGTGGTCAGACTCTCGCAGTACGTCAGCATATTAGAGCCGAATGTCTTGCAATTTGTAGAAATCGTAAGAGATTCTAACGCCGTGCACTGTACAAACATAAAAGAACCCAGCACACTGCTTTCCGCACGAACGGTTTTCAGTTTCGTGCAAGTGGAAAGAAAATAATCCTCAATTACAGATACACGGGCGGGAATGACGATTTCTGTAATATTCGTTTGCCGCAGAGCATTTCCGCCAAGTTTTTGTATGCCTGCCGGGAGAGTCAGTTCGGTTAGCCCACCATAAGATTGGAATCCGCCGGAACCTTGTGCAAAAATGCGGTATCCCAACTCGGTCAACGTCGAAGGAAGTGAAATCGTCTGCATATTCTGGCAGCGGTAAAAAAGGGCATTCCCCAACTTCGTAATGCCTTCTTGTACAATTACAGATTTGATTTCTGGCATGTTGTAAAATACAGATTTTGATGTACTTTCATCGCTGTAGTCGTAGGTTGCACCAGAGCCTTGCAGCAAAACATGACCGTCTGCATAGCGAATATAATAGACATCTTCGCCGCATTGTCCAGCAGCAACCACGTCAGAAGTAAAGGCTTTTAGCTTTTCTTCCAATTTGGCAATCTTACTATCCTGTGCATCTTCCCGTGCTTTTAATGCATCCATGTCTGCTTTTAGCTGTGTCATTTTTACCAGCATCTCTGTAACCTTGCACTTGCCGAGGATGCAGCGGCAATAACCGCACAACTCCTCATCGTCCCGGCAGTCTGTAATGTTGGATGCGGTAATTCCACTTGAACCGCCATTGACTCGCACCTGACAGAGGGTCAGTGTGGTTTTCGTGTCATTGTTGCTGAAAGACGGGATAAACGGGGCAACGGCTGGCGTACCTGCAAGCACCTCGATTTGCACGCTCCGCACAGATTCTTGCGTATCGCAGGAAATCCCGACAGTGACATATCGAGGCAGGGAACTGTCTGCATACTGCGACAAGTCTAAGATATAACCGTTGTCGTTTTGGAAATAGTGTCCCTGAATCCAAGCTTTGCCGCTGCCAATCCGAAGCTGGAAACCGCCTGCCGGTGTAATCGAAAAACACTCGCCGTAAGTGTCCTGAATCCCGTCACAAATGATACTGGATAGATAACTGGTAAAATGTTCCGCTGTATAAACCCGGTCTAAGTTTTTTGCGTTGAAAAAACCGTATGAAAATGCCATACTCATCCCTCCTGAAAAGTAGGTGTCAAACTCCTGCCGTTTTGGTCAAAACTCTCGATCATGCCGATTAGGCGGATACGATTTTGCGACAAACCAAAACGGGTTTGCTGTACCGTCACCCAGTCGCCAACCTGATAATTCTGCGGATACTGCTCCTGCGGTGCGGTTGCAGTGATACTGGATTCGCTGATTTCTTCCACTGAGGACAAGTTTTCCCGTCCCCGTTCTTCCAGCATTTTCAAGTATTCGTCTTCTGGAATGGTGACGGATTCTCCTGCATCGTTCTGCGTTTCTTCCGATAAATCCCGTGCATCTACATACACCTCATATCGTTCCCAGCGTGTCGGCTCTGGGTCGAGGGTGCAAAATACGCGTTTACGAGCCTCGCCCTCGCCAGCCCCTAACGTGTAAGCCGCATTTTGCTGAGCGGCTGCGTTTTTGAGATAGTCAAAAGTCAATAAATTGTGAAACGCATCCGAAAAAATCACATGCGGATAGGTGTCTTGTAAAATGCTGCGGTCAACGCCTTCCGACAGCGTAAACACCATTTGATAGGTGCGGCTGTTTGGTTTTGTTTCAACGAGGGAGATGTTCGCCGTTCCGCCGACCAATTCACAGATTTTGTAGATCCACTCCATCAGGTTTGCATAGCTGATTTGCAAGTGGGTTTCTTGCTTCCAGCAATCTCCAGTGATTTCGCCGAGTTGCAAACCGGGTAAAAAACGCTCGTTTTGTTGCAAGCAATTCTTGTGAATCGCCGTGTGTATAATCTCTCCATAGCTGGTCTGCTCTTTGATTACCATCGTTGGATAGATAATGCGACGAGATAACAAAATCATGAGAAAATGACCGCTTACGGTCAGATAGTCGCCGTTTTCTGCATCCGTCTGAATCCGGACAGATTCAATCAATCCATAATGCTCTGTGTCGTCCTTTCGTCCGACTAAGCGACCTGTTTGAAAGATGGCAACGGTTTCCGGCGTAGCAGCAATATACAATTCAAACTGCCCACACTGAAAATATTCGATGTCCCAGAGGAAACTTGAAAACGCATCGCAGACCGCCTCTAAGGTGATAGATACCGTGTTTTCGGCGGCGGTCATTTGGTAAACTTCAATCAGCATAATTTATACTCCTAAGTATGCATCTGTGTGCTGAATGGTTGCGGTGATGTATTTTGACGCACTCAACCGATACCGATTTAAACCCTTACGGAGTGTAAACCAAGTTGACCCAGAGGTCATGCAGTTGATGATGTTGGTTGTTACACCATCTCGCACCAGCGTAACGGATTTTTGCCCTTGCTTGGTATTGATAATGATTTTGTCGCCAGGTAAAATGTCCAATCGCAGCTGGAAATAGGTTGATGTGTCGTCGTCATACAATGTAACTGTTGTTATAACAGGATTTGGGACATCCTCGCCGGAAGCGGCTTCTAAGGTAATCAGGATTCCTACTTCTTCACCGGAATTGAAGATGGACAATGTTTTATCTGTACTGTAAACGCCGAGCGGAAACGGTTCATCGCTCTCCGGAAAGGGGAAGTGAAATGCTCCAAATACGGATTGACTGTATGCATAGATGGACTGCGTGCTGTACCAGTAGGGGTCTGGGCAAATGATACTGATTTGCCCGTTGACCAACTCACCGAAATTGGTCACAGTGCAGCTCTCTACATACCCCTCTGTGTAAACATCAATCCCGACAGTGCGATAATATACCTTGAGATATTGAGCGGTTTTCACAACCCGATAGAGGGCGTGGCGGTTTAATTCAATGTTACTGCCGTAGCCTCGCATCTCAAACGACAGCACTAAATTTCGTTTTTCGACAAAGGCGTTATTCAGATAGCTGCCGTTCATGCCCGCATAGGAAGATGTAGAAATCGTCCCAGCAGGGGGATACAATCCGTCAATCTTAGAAATCATGTACTTGTTTGCGGTGGCAGTCATGTTGATGCGGTCACCAGCTGCATTTTCGATGATAAGCGTAAATCGCATAAAACACCTCACACATTGATTGCGTTTCTCGTTTGCCGGTAGATTTCCAGTCGGGTCAGGGCTTTTGGGCTGTTGTTGGTCTGGTTGATGGTGCGGCTGTTGTCGTTGTTGTAGTAGTTGTTGACAACCGTGCCGGACTGCGGAGCGGCTTCTATGCTGCCAACATCCGGATTTACTGTCAAGGATTTTTGGGCTGCCGTCATGACGGATTGCCCCAAAGAATTTACGGCATCCACGGCAGTTTTTACCTTGTCCTCAACGCCCTCGGCAAGACCATACACCAAGTTAAAACCAAGCTCTTTTTTAAATAGTTTGGATGGGGAAGCGATGCCGAAGAATCCGGCGATGTTGTCCCAGATTTCTTGACAAAATCCAGAGAGTTGCCCCCAGAGCCAGCCGCAGACATCTGAGATACCGTTCCAGATACCATACACAATGTCAGAACCGATGCTATAAACTTCCCCTGGTAAACCGCTGATGCCATTAATCAAGTTGTTCCACAGATTTGCAGCCGCATCCATTGCCTTGTATCCCATTTCAGATACGAAGGAACCAACTCTGTCCAATACATTAGACAGCCAACTCCAAACCTCTCCGGGCAAGTCGCTGAGTTTGTCGCTGATGGTGCGGAAGAATCCGGAAACGGCATCCCATGCCTTGTTTTGCATCTCCGTTGACCATGCAAGTACTTTTGCAATCACACTGAGCAGCCAGTTCCAGACCTCTCCCGGCAGCTGGGAAAGTTGTTGCACGATGTTGCTGAAGAAGTTGGAAATCATTTCAGTTGCTCGGTTCTGCATCTCTGCTGACCATTTCAGGACATTGGTCAGAACATCCGTCAGCCAGTTCCAGAACTCGCCCGGCAACTCTTTCAGCTTGTCGATGATGATGGTCAAAAAGTTTTCAAGGGCTGCTTTTGCTGTGTCCCAAATCTCTGTTGCCCACGTTTTTACTCGCTCGAACAGGTCGGAAAAAATCTCGCCCCAAGAAGTGACAATTGCCTCTCGGATGGAGAGAATCCCGTCTAAGATTGCCTGCAAAATGCTTGCTCCCAGCCCAATCCAGTCAGTTGCAAGAATGCCATCAATCAGAGCCCCCACTAATTGCGGAATCGCTGCAATCAGTTGCGGAATGGCTTGAATCAATCCGCTGACCAGCCCAGCAATCAAATTTGCTGCACAGGTAATCAACTGTGGCAAAGCACTCAGCAACCCGTTGATAAGCCCCATAATCAGTTGCACAGAGGCTTGTATCAACGTCGGCAGATTCTGCAAAAGTCCATTGACAAGCCCTTGAATTAGCTGGATAGCAGCCTGTATGATTTGCGGCAGGCATTGCAGCAAGCCCTGAATCAGCTGGTTGATTAAAACCAAAGCCGTATGAATGAGTTTCGGAGCATTTCGCATTAGCCCGTTAGCAAGATTTAAAACAAGCTGGACTGCGGTTTGCAATAAAGATGGCAATTGTTGCAGCAGTCCATCGCTGAGAGATTGCACTAACTGCACTGCGGATTGCATGATTTGCGGCAGAGCCTTTAAAAAGCCACGAATCAAACCACCGACCAATTGCAGGGCAGCACGGAGAACCTCCGGCAGAGCCTGCAACAAGCCCTCTGCAAAACCAGTAATCAACGTAATAGCAGCAGAGATAAATTCCGGCAAGTTGGTAGTAACAAAAGAAACAACTTGCTGCAATAAAGCCATTACAGCTTGCAATAGCACGGGGGTTTGTTTCTGGATAGCAGAACCAACCTGTTCCAGCACAGACAAGGCACTTTCTAAAATTGTCGGTAAAGCAGACTGCAAATAGGAGAGTAGTTGTGACAACAAAGCGAGAAAAGCCGTTACCAAAGTCGGAAGCACGGTTTCCATCAATGGTGGTAGTAGTGTTCCGATGGATTGCACCAGCGTTACAAAAAGGCTGTTAAAACAGCCCAGCAGCATTGGCAACAGCTGCGGCAATTTTTTCTGAATCGTTCCGGCAAGTTGGTCAATCTGTCCCGAAACACTTTCAAGTGCTGCCTGAAAACCGCTCTCGTTTAACGTGTTGAGTACTTCAGTCAGCCCCTGCACCGCTTCTCTGGCGGCAGGGGACAGCTTATCCCCGAACGAGTTGCTCACACCGTCCGCAGCAGAGGACAACAGCACAAAGTCGCCTTTGAGATTGTCCAGTTTGATTTGTGCCATCTGCTCGGCTGCCCCGTTGCAGTTATAAATTGCATCGGATAACTTTGCAAAATCCTCGTCACTGGCGTTGATGATGGACAGCATCCCAGCCATCGCCTCTTTACCAAAGATGGTTGACGCTGCCTCGATTTGCTGGACTTTACTCAATCCATCTGTCGTTTTGGATACGTCGGCAAGAATATCCTCGTAGCTGCGGAGGTTGCCGTCTGCATCCGTCAGAGCGACATCCGTTCCGCCAATTGCAGAACGCAGGTTGCCCATAACGTCCATCAGGGATTTTGTTTCCCCGTTGGTATCGGTTAAAGAAATGCCCAGCTGTTCCATTGCCGCCGCCTGTTTATCGGTCGGGCTGGCAAGGTTGGCGAGGGCAGTTTTTAAAGATGTTCCGGCTTGGCTGCCTTTGATTCCGGCGTTTGCCATCAATCCAACTGCAACGGCGGTATCTTCGGCAGAGTAGCCCAGCGTGCCGGCAATCGGGGCGACATATTTAAAGGTTTCACCCATCAATCCGACATTGGTATTTGCGTTTGTGGACGCTGCTGCCAATACATCGGCATAGTGGGTTGCATTGGAAACACCGTCTGAAAATTCTCCGTCTGCGGCTAAACCGAAAGCGGTCATGCTGTCGGTCACAATGTCAGAAACCGTTGCAAGGTCTTCACCGGATGCGGCGGCAAGGTTCATGACACCGGAAACAGAACTGAGTACTTCGTCCGTTGACCAGCCTGCCATCGCCATGTATTCCATCGCCTTACCAACCTCGGTTGAGGTAAAGGCGGTGGTCGCCCCTAACTCCTGAGCCTTGTCCGAAAGTTTGGCGGTTGCCTGTTCCAGTTCTGCGGTGGTTTCGCACGACCCGGACATCAAGGATTTTACGGTAGACATCTGGCTCTCAAAGTCTGCAAACGATGTCAAACTTGTGGTTGCAACGGTTGCACCAAGGGTTGCAGCAGCTCCGGTATAAACAGCAAGCGATTTTGCACCGATTTCTGCACCAGAGACAACACCGTGTCCCAGCGTTGAGGCAAATTTAGAAAAATGTCCCTCGCTTTCCGATACTTTGTTTCCGGCATCTTTGGCACTATCTCCAGCATTTTTCATACTCTTGTCAAATGCGTCTGCGGATTCCGAGGCTTTTTTGACCGTTGTTTCTTCGTCTGCGATTTTCTTTGATAAATCTTCAATCTGGCTTTTCAGAGATTTTGCCTCAGAAGAATGCTTGCCATATTGTGCGGTAGCATCTACATATTCCTGTTTCAGTTTGGATAAATCTTGTTTCTGAGAGGCAAGACGCTCGGTCAAACCTTGCTCTGTCGTTGCCAGTTGTTTGGCTTCGGTTTCCATGTCCGACAGCTGTTTGGTACAGCTTTGGTGTTCGTCTGAAAGCGTTTTTATTTTTTCAGCAAGCTGCTGTGCTTGCGTGGAGTTTTTACCATACAGCAAATAGGCGTTTTGGTACTCTGCAGAGAGTTTGGACAGCTCTATTTCCTGTTTGGAGATGGTTTCTTTCAGAGATTCGAGCGGTGTTTGTGCCGCCTGTCCCGCTTGCCTCAGCTTATTGGTAGAGGATTCCGCAGCGTTCAGCTTATCCGTGTTCTGCGTGAGTTCCTCGTTCAGTTGGTCGTACTTCTGTTTCAGGGCAACCGCTGCATCAGAGTTTTCATCCTGTTCCAGCACCACAGCCGTGTACTGGTTTTTCAAGTCTTCCAGTTCCGACTTCTGTTTGGAGATGGTGCTTTTCAAAGATTCGAGCGGTGTTTGTGCTTCTTGTTCCGCTTGTCCCAGCTTGTTGGCAGAGGATTCTGCAGCGTTCAGCTTATCCGTGTTCTGCGTGAGTTCCTCGTTCAGCTGGTCGTACTTCTGTTTCAGGGCAACCGCTGCATCAGAGTTTTCATCCTGTTCCAGCACCACAGCCGTGTACTGATTTTTCAAGTCTTCCAGTTCCGACTTCTGTTTGGAGATGGTGCTTTTTAGAGATTCGAGTGGCGTTTGTGCTTCTTGTTCCGCTTGTCCCAGTTTGTTGGCAGAGGATTCTGCAGCGTTCAGCTTGTCAGTGTTCTGCGTGAGTTCTTCGTTCAGCTGGTCGTATTTTTGCTTTAGGGCAACTGATGCATCGGAATTTTCGCCTTGTTCCAGTACCACATCCGTATAAGCCGCCTTGAGGGTGGAAAGTTCTGCCTTTTGCTTCGAGATGGTTTCTTTTAGCTGATTAGAGGCGGAGGACATCCGCTCCAGTTTGTCCGTGTATTTGTTTTGGGCTTCTGTAGTACGGATAATTTCCGCTTGCAGGGCTTGATATTGCTGCAAGGAGATTTCGCCGGCTTGCATTTTGGTATAGGCTTCCTGGGCGGCTTTTTTTAGTCCGTCCAGTTTATCGCCTGTCAACCCGATTTCTTTCGCCAACAGGCTTTGTTTTTGTGCCAGTAGTTCGGTGTTGGTTGGGTCGAGTTTTAGCAGTTTCTCGACCGTCTGCAACTCGGACTGCGTTGTGCGAATCATCTTGTTGACGTTTCCAAGAGATTGATGCAGCCCGGCGGTGTCGCCATTGATTTCGACGGTAATGCCTTTAATGCGTTCTGCCATTTGTCCGCCTCCTCTCTGTTAAAATTTATCAAAGTCGCTTTGCTCTGCCAGTGTGCTATAGTGGCAATCGTCGTTCTCTCGTTCTGTAAACATATCATTTACCAACCCTATAGATAAAAAATCCAAGTCGCTCATAGACAAGCCAAGCTGGACGCACCGTAACAAGAAAAGCGGTGTAGTCATCGGTCGGTCAATCGGGCGATGTTTTTTTTACCGGTTACCTGCGTTTCTACATTCAATCCCCAGAGGTCAATCAGCTGTGGCAGGATTTCGTAAATGCTGAACGTGTTGAACTGTTCAAGCCATTCATCCGGAGAAGCCGGAACGGCTGGGTCAGCGTGTTTTGCCATGATGTAGGCGATGTTTTCAAAGAGTTCCAGCGAAACAATATCCAAGCTGGAAGCAGCCGGATTCTGGTCGTCTGGTTTCTGGTCTTTTTGTTCCTGCATGGCTTTTTGTTCCTGCATGGCTTTTTGTAAGGCGTTTAAATCCTGATAAATATCACGCCGAAATTTCAGGCGGTACAGCCGAGGAATGGCTGCACTTGCCTTGAATGGGACTTCGATGCCATCTACAACAATGTTTTTCTGAATTGCCATCATCCCACCCCCTTACACTTTAACAGAAGCAGCGGATTTCTGAGCCTTTTCAGACGCTGCAAAATCCGGCGTGTATACACTCTTATACCAGTTATTATAGGTTTCAATAGATGTCTGCTCGCAAGTTCTTGCCTTTACCAAACCATTGTTCAGGGCGGTTGCAGTCAGGGACAGCGTTTCCGTTTTAACTTCCTTTTCTGCTTCAATGGTGCTGGATTCTGTTGCCGGACGAGAGGCAGAGCAGCAGAACAGACAGTGCCGAATTTTATTCTTATCGCCGCTGAATTCAAATAACAGGGCAAACTGCGATACTTCTGCGGTATTGTTTTCCGTGAGAACGCCATTTGTGTCCAATTTCTCGCCGAGAATATCGGTTGCAAAATCCAGCGGAACGAGTGCGATTTCTAAGTCGCCAGTATAGCCAGAGTTGTTGTTGAGGACGTAATACACGCCGTCATCTGCGTAAAAGTTGGATGCTTCGCCCTCTGCATCAATCGACAGGGATACTGCACCCGGAATGCGAACCGGTTCTGCAAAAGTTGGTACGCCTTCGTCATCGAAAGACAGAATCTTTGCATAGTGTACCTTGTTCAAACCAAATTTGACCTTATTTTTCTCCAAAGCCATCGGTTAAACCTCCATTTCATAAAGTACTTCATAGAATTGTTCACTGTCAATCCATTGTTCTGATTTCTGATAAAAAATATGATATCGCCGTAAGACGGCTTCCACTTGCCGTTCGGTTTCTGGTTGTTTCCGGTCGGTATATAATTCAATATCCAGCTGCTTAGAACTAAAATACATCTCATTATCGGCAGAAAACGTTCGTTCTCCCGTTGAGAGAAAAACCAGAAACGGCGGTTGGGGACACTCGCCCTCTGCAAAATGATGATAGGCAAACGGCAGTTCCATTTCTTCCATCATTGCAGCGATTTGTTCGTAGGACATTTGACCGCAGGTCATTGCAACGCCTTTCTGATTTCTCGTTCCAGCATTTCAATGCTGTGCTGTTCTGCCGGTTGGATATGCTCATATTTTTTAGATCGCTTGCCGTTTCGCATGATGTGTCCCTTTTCCAGCAGATGTGCAATCTGATACCGGTCTTTCGAATGCACGGTAATATGCAGAGCGTTGCTGCGAACTTCCTGCTGGGAAGCTGTCCAGCTTTTTCGATACGCACCTGTTCTCTTCGGAGCAGTGGTTGCAATTTCATTTTTGGTTGCCGTAGCCGTTTTTTTGACTGCCTTTTTTACGCCGTCAGTCGCCAAGCGAACATATTCCTGTAACCCATGCATGACGGCAATTGCCAGTTCATCAATATCCACCATTTGTTTCGACATCGTTTTCTCCCGCCTTTCTCGCCGTTGCCGTCAATTTCAAGTAATCCTTGCGGATAAAATCCGGTGTTACGCTCGTGATGTCATAGACCACCCCCTGAAACAAAATCCGGTTCGCAGATGTGGACGGCATCCATTGCCGCTGCTGCCGGATATAAAAGTCCAGGGTCTGTACTTCTTTGGTCACGCCAGTGTCTGCATTCTCGACTGAGGATTTCAGCGTGACCCTTGCCCAGCAGGAGAACGCTTCTTCCCATCGGTTGCAGTGGTTGCCGATAGCATCGACTTTTACTCGCTGCTCTAATAGGGTAATCCGCTGGTTCAGCGTGCCGATTTCCATCAGACAACCCCCTCTCGCTGTGCAAACAGCAGCGACCGCAAACTCAGATTCAGCTTGGAAAAATCAGCGGTATTGCGGTTCTCGTAGAGATAGGAAACCGCATAGAGGATTGCTGTGCGTGCGGTGTCCTCGTGTTCGGAAAGCTGTGCTTCGTCCATTCTGCCCACGCTCATGACCTGCTGTTTTGCCGTTGCTAAGAGGGAGAGCAACAACGGGTCTTCCTCCTCAAAGTCGATTCGCAGATACTGTTTGACTTCTTGTAACGTAACCATTAGCCGTTTTTGATGGTCAGCGTCTTAACGGCTTCAGAGAGAATCAACTTGCCGTCTACTCGCTGGGAGGCGAGGAAGCCAACCTGTCCTGTCATGGCAAACAGTTCGTTCAGTCGCTTGAAAGAACGCCCCTGCCGGTCGCCAATCCAGTAATAGCTAAAGTCACCGAACGCCATGCATTTCGCTCCGGCTTTGGCAATCGGGGCATAACTGGAAGTATAATACGGGCGGTTCAGAATCAAGTCTGGTGTGCCAGCCTGTACAGACGGACTCCAGATATAATTTCCGGTGGTATCTTTCAGCTTCCGCAGAGCCTTCACTGTGGCATCGTTCAGCACCCAGATGCCTTTCTTCCGGTACGGAGATTTCACGGAGTAAAACAGTTCAAAGACATCGTCAAAGGTGATGTTTGCCGTGCTGGTGGTTGCTCCGTTTTCTGCACCGCCGGTCGCATTGAAAATCCCTGTCGGCTTGCCCTTGCCGTCGCCTACGAGAAACGCTTCTTCTTCCTTTGCACCGATGCGGCGAGCAAATTCTTTTGTGATGTAGGCAGGCAAGTCAAAAGCGGCATCGTTCAGCAGTTCTTCGGAAATCTTGATGGCAGTGCCGACCTTGTACGCACTCAAGGAAGCCTGTCCAAAGGCATCATCCGAGAGGGTATAGGCGGCTTCTTCATCCATCCACGCTGCTTCTCCCTTGGAGGTGACAACCGGAATTTTGCGGTCGCCGGAGGCGGTCTGAATCACCGTTGCCAGTGTCCGGAAGATATTCTCTTCCTGTAAGCCTTCAATCAACTGTCGTTCAAACTCATCTGGAACAAGATAGCCGCCCTCAGAATCCGTTCCAACCTGCAAATCGTTCCGGATGTCGGTGTAATTCCGGTTGCGGATGCTGTTCCAGAAAGCGGTTTTGTAGGCATCAGAAGCCGTTCCGGAAGTCTGCTTCGGCAGGTTTGGAGCGGTTGGGGTCTGTAAGATAGCCTGAGAAGTCGGGCGGTTCAACTCTGCATCCAGCTGTTCTTGCCGTTCCAGCCGCTGGATTTCCTTGCCGTAAGCAACAATCTGTTGTTCCATGGCATCGTAGGTTTTGCTATCCTCTTCAGAGAGCAGACCGCTGGCGGTGCGTTTGGTGTCGAGGAAATCACGGGCGGTGTCCCATGCTTTCGCTCTTTTTTCTCTCAGTTCCTGAATGGTCATGTTCATTCCTCCTTAATCTTTCAAAAGTGCCAGCCGTTTTTCCAGCTGGTCAATGGGAATCCCGATGGGAGCGACTGCGGAAAGTTTGTGCAACAAGGTGTTCTGGGTATGCTTTGCGGAATACTGCACGGGCTGTGGTTCGGTCTGCGTGGATGGAGCAGGGGAGTCCGCAAATAAAATCCCGTCCACCAGTCCCAGTTCCAAGGCTTTTTCGGCATTCATCCACGTTTCTTCGCTCATCAGCTGCGAGAGCGTTTCCCGGCTCTGGTGGGACTTCTGCACATAGGCGTTCAGGATGGATTCCTTGACTTCTTCGAGCATGGTGATGGTCTGTTCCATGTCTGCCTTGTTGCCATAGGCGAGGGTCATCGGGTCGTGAATCATCAGCATTCCGGTCGGGGAAATCAAAGTTTCATCGCCTGCCATTGCCACAACGGATGCAGCAGAAGCGGCGATGCCGTCAATCTTCACGGTGATTTTGCCGTTGTGGTTTCGCAGCATGGTATAAATCTGACTGGCAGCAAACACACAGCCGCCGGGGCTGTTGATCCAGACGGTGACATCGCCCGGATGGGCTTCCAGTTCTGCCCGAAACTGAGCAGGTGTGACATCATCTTCCAGCCATGATTCTTCGGCAATTGCTCCATTCAAGCGGAGTTCTGCCGGTTCGGCGGGTTCAGCTTTGTTTTTTACCCAGTTCCAAAATCGGTTCATGGTGTTTTCCTTTCTGTTGTTTGATAGGCAGCCCCTGCATCTTTCAGCTTCGTAAAGCTGCCGTTGACCAGATACAAGTTTCCGCCTTCTGCTTCTGGGATTTGGTTCATGTCTTCCAGTTCCCGGATGTCGTTGGTGGACATCCAGCCATTTTGTCGGGCAGTCGCATAGCCCTGCATTCTGGAAGCATAATCGCCACGCAAAAGCCCCTCTACATTGAACTTGATGCAATACTTGCCCTTTTCGGAATCGCAGAGCAAGTCTTTCTGTAGTCCCTGTTCCCAACGGACAAGCCACGGGTCGAGGCTGTACTTCACGAAATCCAGTGACAGATGTTCCACGTTACTGAATGTTGCGTGTTCGAGGTCGCCAATCATATGCAGCGGCACTCTGTACATCCGAGCGATTTCCTCCACCTGAAACTTTCGGGTTTCGAGGAACTGGGCTTCATTGTTGGGAATGGAAATCGACTGGTATTTCATGCCCTGTTCCAGCACGGCGATTTTGTGGCGGTTGCCGGAGCCGTAGGCTCTCCGCCAGGCATCCCGTACTTTCTCCGGGTCTTTGACGGTGTTCGGGTACTCCAGCACGCCGGAGGGGGTCGCTCCGTTCGCAAAGAACGAAGAACCGAAGTCCTCGCAGGCAAGCGACAGCCCCAGCGAATTTTTCGCCAAGGCAATCGGAGAATAGCCAATCAGCCCATCAAATCCCAGTCCGGGGATGTGTAGTACGTTCTCTCTCGGCAGTACCAGCTCGCCGAGTTTCTTCAGGTTGGGGTTGGCATTTTCATAGCAGCTGTAGCGGTAAATCAAACGGTTTTTGTCATCCCTGTCAACGGTCATGCGGTCGGGGAGCAGGGGATACAGCCCTACGACTTCGCCACGTCCATTCCGGATGATTTGGGCGTAAGCGTTGCCATAAATCAGCAGATGGGACATCAGCGTTTCTCGAAACACAAAGCTGGTCATTTCCGGGTTCGGCTGGTCGTGGAGTAAAAAATAGAGCGGATGGTTGGGTACTCGCTCTTTTCCGGTGTTGGTGGATTGATAGACGTGTAAGGGCAGCTGGGCAACGGTCTCCGACAAGACCCGAATACACGCATAGACTGCCGTCAGCTGGAGGGCTTTCCAGTCGTCCACCTGCCGCCCACTGCTGGAGCGTCCGAAGTGGAACGAATAGGAGCGGCTGTTGTATTGGTCTTTGGGCTGCGGCTTGTCCCGACTGCGAAACGGATTTTTAAACGGCATAAACGCTCTCCTTTTTGGTTTGGGTAAATGACACAATGGTTTCCGGATACACAAGCCTGTATTTCTGTACATTTAGCGACTTGCAATTATTAGAGAAAAGAGGTAATATAACAGTACCGCAAGGGAAACCAAGCAAAAACAAAAAAACGGAGGATGAAAAAAATGGAACGCATAAAAAGAGTGGTTATCACATGGGAAGACGAAAACTGGGAATACGAACTGGAGTTGACCGGAGCAGAGGCAGAACACTTCACCGAATCGGAGGCGGCTGCCTACGCTGCTCAGGATGCCGCCGAAAACGAAACGACCATGAAACGGCTGCTGGACATCGACATTGAAACCGAGGAGCTGGACGACCGGGAGGCAGCCATGGAGGAGGCTGCCTACTGGAACGAATTTTTCTGGGAATGCGAGAGCGGTCGATAAACCGCTCGCAAACCTTTCATTCTGCACCGAGAGCCGAAAGGCTCTTGTGCTGGTGCATGACTCGAAGAATCTGTTGAATTTCCGTTTCCGGAACGCCCAACGCTTGCAATGCCTGTCGGCTGCCGCAGTCGGGACAAATCGGGGTCTTGGAATCTGTCCGGGAAAGGGCAGGGGGTTCTGTGTAAGCGTTCCGGCACAGTGGACAAATCCGCCGGGTCGGTGCTGGCTGTTTGGCATTCATGAAAACACCCCCTTTCACGCCGTTCTGCCAAACCGAAAGGCGGCATCGCCATCCAGGTTTCGGGTCAGAAACATTCTTGCCGTGGCAAACTCCTCACCAACCAGCCCCAACCGAATCAACCAAGTTCGCATCGCAAATTTCGGGTTTTCGGTTTGTTGTGGTTTCGGGCTGGCAGTTCGCAGCTGTTTCGCCTGTTCGGAAAGGGCGAGGCAAAGCTGAATATAGCTTTTCAGCTGTCCGGCATGGAGTCCGTTTTTTCTGCCGTTGGCAGGCTTGTCGAATTGGAACAACCGAAATTCAATCGTCCCTTTCGTGAAAAGGGCGTGGTAGTTGGTCATGTGATAGCGGCTGTCGTTGTAGTGGTGTGTTCTGCCGTATTCCGCCCCGTTTGTGGTATACCAGATATCCGCAAGCTGTGCCATGGTGGTAGGCTTTTTTCGGTTCAGCTGTTCGATGAAATTCGGGTTGACGGTTCGGCAGTAGCGACGCATTCGGTTCTGGTCGAGGTGCAGGGCATCCGCAAGCAACCGCTCGTGGCTTGCCATGATGTTGGCAAGGTTTCGCAGGCTCTGCGGTGTGTGTCCGCTTGCTCCAATGTGAATGTGTACCCCCGCTCCTACGCCTGCGTGGCTGATGGCTCCGGCTTTCCGTAACCGACGTACCAGTTCTTGCAGCCGTTCGATGTCTGCGTAGGTTAAAATTGGCGTGACCAGTTCGCACTTTTCGGCATCGCATCCTGCAATGCTGCCATCCCGTTGAAACTTCCACTCTCTGCCCTGTGCATCCCATGCCGACCAAGTGCTGTATCCGTTTCGGCTGGCAGTATATTCGCATCTGTCCGTGCCGAAATAGGCAGCGGCAAGTCTGGCAGCCCGTTCTCGGGTGATGTGGTTCATCTCAATCTCCACCCCGATGGTCTGTTGTTTCATCCGTTGGATTTGCTGTTCTGTTTTTGCGTTCATGGTTGTTCCTCCTGCTGTTTTTTGGTAGTGTTATATTACCTCTAAACGGCGGAGATAGCAAGCCGCTAAACGACACAAAGTTTTGTTCGTGTATTTGTGCTTATAGCACAAGCAGTTCTCGTTCATCATAGACGCAGGTCTGCTCTTCCGAGTGGCGAATGGCACGGTCGAGTGCCATAATCGTGGCAACGATGCCATCAATTTTTTCCGTTGATTTTGCCTTGTCTGGCTTGATATTCTGGGCAGGGTCGCTTCTGGTGACGACGTTTCCAGCCATCCACCGAAGAATCGGGTTGCCGCCGTGCTGGATGTTTCCTTCCAGCAACAGCTTGTAAAACTCCTTGCTTGGCGGTGACATATCTCGAAAACCCTGTCCGAATGGAATCACAGTAAATCCCAGCCCTTCAAGGTTCTGTACCATTTGGACTGCTCCCCAACGGTCGTATGCAATTTCTTTGATGTGGAATTTCTGCCCAAGAGCATCAATGAACCGTTCGATGTACCCGTAGTGGACAACATTGCCTTCCGTGGTTTGCAAGTATCCCTGTTGTTCCCAGCGGTCATAGGGGACATGGTCACGGGCAACCCGTAGCGGTAAGGTTTCCTCCGGCAGCCAGAAATAGGGCAGCACGATGTAGGGTTCTTCCTCCGACTGCGGTGGAAAGACCAGTACAAAGGCGGTGATGTCCGAAGTAGAAGACAAGTCCAGACCGCCGTAGCATTCCCGACCGAGCAGGGCTTCTTCGTCAATGGGAGCATTTCCCTTGCAAAAGACCGCATCCGGAATCCAGCTGGTGAGTGAGGAAACCCACAGATTCAGCCGTAACTGTTTGAATTGGTTCTCTTCCTCGGGGTTGCGGAGAGCTTTCTGAAATGCCTCCCGTACCCGTTCGATGGGAATGGTAATCCCCAGCGAGGGATTTGCCCGATACCAGTTCTGTTCGTCCTTCCAGTCTGCCCCATCCGGTAAGCCGTAAATCACGGGGTAAAAGGTCGGGTCATATTTGCGTTCCGCCAGCAAATCTGCCGCCAATTGATGTTGCTCGTAGCAAATAGAATGCCTGTCCGTGCCTGCCGTGGTGATGGTGACGAAGAGCGGTTGTGTTCGGGCATCGCCAGAACCGTTTGTCAGAACATCCCAGAGTTTCCGGTTCGGCTGGGCGTGGAGTTCATCGAACACCAACCCCGACACGTTCAGCCCGTGTTTCGTGCCGACTTCCGCAGACAGGACTTGATAGAAGCCCGCATTGGCATAGTTCACAATGCGTTTGGTGGATGGAATTTGCTTGCAGCGTTTTTGCAGGGCAGGGCAAAGGGCAATCATCCGGGCAGCAACTTCATACACGATGGACGCTTGCGAGCGGTCAGCAGCAGCCCCATAGACTTCCGCAGCTGGCTCGTTGTCGCCAAAGAGCAAATACAGAGCAATGGCTGCGGCGAGTTCCGACTTGCCGTTTTTCTTTGGAATCTCGATGTATGCCATGTGGAATTGTCGGGTGTTGTCGGGTCGCAGAATGCCGAAGAGGTCACGGATGATTTGTTCTTGCCACGGCAGCAGCCAGAAGCGTTTCCCAGCCCATTTGCCCTTGGTGTGCCGGAGATTTTCAATGAAGGTCACGGCTCGGTCTGCAAGGGCGGCATCATAGTGCGAGTCCGGCAGCATGAACGGGGAGGGCTGGTAGTGCTGCAAGGTGGGGTATTCCGGCGGTCGCTGTTCGGTCATTCTGTATCGCCTCCCGTCAACAGGCGTTCCATGTCATCTTGCGGAGCAGATTCCCCAGAGCAGGCGATGATGCGGCTGCGTGCGGAGGGGGTCAATCCGAACTGTGCGGCGATGTTCATCATCTGTTTCAAGTTGCTCTGAGCAATGGAAACTTGCGGCACTTGCTGCCAGTAGCCGTTCGGCGTTTTCACAAGGCTGCCGTGCTGAGTCAGAAAGGTTTCTGCCTCTTTCCAGCGAGCATAGGCTTGACAGTATCCAGCAAACGCTGCCCGGTCGAGTTCGGTTAAAATGCCCAGCTGCTCCATGACTTTGCTGAGTCGCCGCCATTCTCGTTTTGCCTCTTTCTCCAGCCATGCCGGGCAGGAGGGGGCTTTCTGGGGCGGCTTTGGCTCGCTGGGGTTCAGGGAGCGTTTGCCGGGGTTGCCCTCTAATTCCTTGAGGGCTGTCGGTTTGGGTTTACGTCCTCTTGCTGCCATGTCATCACCTCCTTTCTGGTGAATTGCAACTTCTGCCCCGGTGGGGTAGAAGTGGGGGCGTGGTTAGCGTCCTGCCTGCCGCAGAGCCTCGGCAAGAGAAAGCGTTGTGCCGTTTCGCTCCACGGTGCAAGCAGTTTCCGGGTATTTCGTGTGAAACCGCTGGACAATGACGTCCATAAACTTCGGGTCGAGTTCGATGCCCCGGCAGATGCGTCCGGTCTCCGCACAAGCCATCAACGTCGAGCCGCTTCCGAGGAAGGGGTCGAGTACTACATCGCCCCGTTTCGTGGAATTTTGGATCGGTTTGCTCAGTAAACCGATGGGCTTCATGGTTGGGTGTTCTTTGCTGCTGGAGGGGCGGTCATATTCCCAAACGGTAGTTTGTTTCCGGTCGGAATACCATTGGTGCGTACCGTCTTTTCGCCAGCCATACAGGCAAGGCTCGTGTTGCCATTGGTAGGGACTTCTGCCCAGCACCAGCCGGTCTTTTACCCAGATACAGCAGCCGGACAGGTAGAACCCAGCATCCTCGAACGCCTGCCGGAAATACAATCCTTTGGTGTCGGAATGAAAGACATAAATCGAGCCGTTCTTTGCAAGTCGTTGGAACATCTCCTGAAAAGCAGCGAGCAGAAATGCAGAAAATTCCGAGTCGGGCATATGGTCATTCTGAATGCTGCCGGCGGTTTCCGTGACGTTGACGTTATACGGGGGGTCAGTCAGAATCAGGTCTGCGGAGGTGCCTGGGAGCAGGGCGGCATAGGGTGCTTGCGTGGTGGCATCGCCGCAGAAGACCTGATGCACACCGAGATGCCAGAGGTCGCCGGAACGAGAACAGCACGGCTGCTGTAACTCTGCATCGGGGTTGTATTGGTCTTCCTGTGCGGTCTGCGGAAAGACTTTTTGGAAGAGCTGTTCGATTTCCGGCGGTTCAAATCCCGTCACAGCGGTGTCGATGTCCGAGGATTGAATGTCCTGCAACAGCTCTGCCAGCATTCGTTCATCCCACTGCCCGGTGATTTTGTTGAGGGCAAGGTTCAGGGCTTTTTCCTGTGTCTTGTCCAGCTGAACGACCACGCAGGGGGCATCTGTCCAGCCCAAGTCCTGCATGACAGTCAGCCGCTGATGTCCGCCAATGACGGTGCGGTCAGCGTTGACGATGATGGGGTCGACATAGCCGAATGTCTGGAGGGACTGTTGAATTTGCTGATAGGTTTTGTCCCCTTTTTTCAGCTTTTTGCGAGGGTTATAAGTGGCAGGGGACAGGGTAGGGAATCGGGTACAAATGCGATTGCACCGGGGAAACGGGTCAGGTTTGGAGCAGGTTGCTGCTTGCAGAAAGGAGGATTTTCCAGAAAAACAGGACGTATCCGAAAAAAAGAATCAAAGAGAACGGAATCGAGGGCAAAAAATATTCCAAAACACCCGATGCAATCGCATTCACACCCAATTGGGTAGCCAGTGGGAGGGTTTCCCAGTGTAAGGTTGGTGTTTGCATGATTTAAGTTCCTTTCTGTTTGTGGTAGCGGTCTTGCAGGTAGCAAGCACGGCTGCAGTAGATGCGGTGGCGGTTGCCATAGGCGGTAAACGGTTGTCCGCAGGTACGGCAGCGATAGGCGTACAGGGCGGATGGTCGGGGCTTCGCAAATTCCGGATGGGCTTTCCACCAGTTCCGGCGGCAGCGTTCGGAACAGAAGCTGCGAGGTCGTCCCATGTGGTCGGTGATTTTCGTGCCGCACTGGGGGCAGAATTTCTTTGCCATTTCGGGGAAGTCATCGAATTGCATGATTTGGCGAAACTCCTTTGCAAGATTTGGGGGCGGATAGGACAAACGAACCCGAAACGTTGCCGCAAATCGGGCAATTTTTCCAGAATCCCCCCTTGTGAAATTTGCGAAAATCCTTAC
>OBLI01000353.1_pt1 | contig 49302 bp, 40 predicted proteins | sample 1519701 | NCBI WGS metagenome assembly OBLI01 (sample SAMEA3663005, study PRJEB22513) | pig gut metagenome | biome: pig gut; feature: pig-associated habitat; material: faeces | place: France | collected 2012
AGGCGAGTGAAGAACAAAAAGCAAAGCGGAAAGATTTGCTTTTTTTATTCCGAGCAGCAGCCTATCCGCAGCCGATCCGCAGCCGTACTTATGAAAAGTATAAGTACATTTTGTTGCTTCATTTGAAAGATTTAATTTTGCAGCCGTTTTTAGAAACGGTCGCGTGGCTTGCCGCGTGTAATCCATTCTTTTTGCTTTTTGTAGTAGGATAGGGTGGTGTTACAGGAGGAAAGTCCGGGCAGCATAGGGTAATCCGCTTCTTAATGGGAAGTCATCCGTAAGGGTGAATGCGTGCAGAAGAAAATAACCGCCCCACCATTGGTGTTATCCTTACGGGATAATTCGTTTCATGTTCATATTGTAAGCGAAAGCAAATGGTTTTTAATGGGGTAAGGGTGAGAAGGTGAGGTAAGAGCTTACCGGTCGTGCGGTGACGTACGAGCCGTGCACCTCGGATGCTGAAAGTTCATGTATACCAACGTCGTAGAGGGCGACCCGTCCGAGTTTGTTTAGTCCGAAAGGGGTAATAAACACGTTGGAGGGTAGAACGATAGAGCGTAACGGCAACGTTGCGTCTGGATAAATGGCAGGCGCGGCTTCTTTTTTTTGAGGGCCGAACAGAACCCGGCTTATAGCGTAACCGTTTCTTTTAAATAGTTTAGGTGTGTCCTTTGACGGGGCACACCTTATTTTATAAATCTACGTGTCTGCAATTTTCATCAAAGAACTTTCTAATGGAAAAACTGTTATTGCAGGACTGTGTTATTTGTTAGGAGTAGCTATATAAACAAAGCCCCGGTCGAAAAGCGAAACCGGGGCTTTGAAGATGTTGAGGATGTGCTTTTTGAATGCACTTGTTACTTCATATCGTTTTGCTGCTTCATGGATATTTCTTCTCCGTGTTGGTTGTAAAAAGCGTATTGCAGATAAGCTAATTTTTGGTTGGGAACAATTTTTACTCCAAAACCATATTTCATTTGCCATTGACGCTTTAGCGACAGAAAACCCTGATTGATGTATGCTGCTACGAAGGGATGAACGTAGAGCGTGAATTTCTTGATCTCAAACTTATTGACCAATGTGTCTATCTTGGTTTCAAGAGCATCAGTGAAGAGAATGCTGGGTTTAATCTTACCCGTGCCGCCGCAAGTGGGGCATGACTCTTCCACATTCACATCCATGGCCGGTCGAACCCGTTGGCGGGTTATCTGCATAAGACCAAATTTGGATAGAGGCAAGATGCTGTGGCGCGCTCTGTCTTGGCGCATATTTTCCACCATGCGTTCATAGAGTTTTTGGCGGTTCTCTGGCAGATTCATGTCGATAAAGTCTACCACGATGATGCCTCCCATGTCGCGCAGGCGAAGTTGTCTTGCCAACTCGTCGGCTGCTCCGAGATTTACGTCAAGAGCATTTGTTTCTTGTCCTTCCGGGCTTTTCGAACGGTTTCCACTGTTCACATCCACCACATGTAGAGCTTCCGTTTGTTCAATAATGAGGTAAGCCCCATGTTTGTATGTTACTGTTCGGCCGAGGGAGGTTTTAATCTGCTTGGTTACAGAGAAGTTGTCGAATATAGGGACATTGCCCTTGTAAAGCTTCACTACGTCTTTGCATTCCGGTGCAATCATTGTTACGTAATCCCGTACTTCGCGGTAAACACCGGTGTCGTTAACGTAGATGTTTTCGTAGGAAGGGTTAAAAAGGTCGCGTAGTAAAGCTACTGTGCGGCTTGTTTCCTCATAGGCCAACTGAGGCAGTTTCAGTTTTTTGCTGTGGGTTTGTCTTACTTTCTTTATGACTTCTTCCCATCGTCCGAGCAATATGCGCAACTCGGCGTCCAATTCCGGTGCACGTTTGTTTTCAGCTACGGTACGAATGATGACTCCAAAGCCTTTGGGCTTGATGCTTTGCACCAATTGCTTGAGGCGTGCACGTTCTGCTGCAGATTTGATTTTTGTGGAAACTGAAATTTTGTCGCAGAAAGGAATCAGTACGAGAAATCTGCCTGCAAAGGATATTTCCGCTGTTAAGCGAGGTCCTTTGGTGTTTATTGGTTCTTTGACTATTTGAACCAGTAACTCTTGGCCTACCTTGAGTGTATTTTGTATGCTTCCGTCCTTATCTAAGTCTGGTTGGCGCATTACTTTTTCGAGTGAAGGCGGGTTTTTGCCTCCATCGCCAATCAGTTGTAAGTATTTTTCCAAGGAGGCATAGTGAGTGCCTAAATCAAGGTAGTGAAGAAACGCATCGCGTTCGAAACCAACATTCACGAAGCAAGCATTAAGTCCTGGCATCAGTTTTCTCACTTTTGCCAAATAGATGTTGCCTACAGAGAAGTGCTCTGTTCTCCCTTCGCGCTGAAATTCCACAAGACGTTTGTCTTCGAGCAGTGCTATGGAGATGTCTTTCGAGGTTACATCTACGATAACTTCGCTTGTCATGTTGAGAATGATTGTTTAATTAAAAGAGTTTTAGCCTTCGTCAGGTCTTTGCAACTCTTTTGTGTATCAAAAAGGCGAGTAAACGAGGATGCTTCTCGCTGTGCGGGGTTGGCTTTGCTCGTTTACTCGTCAGGTTTGAAAGACTCTTAGGCTGTGACGCCGAGCTTATTTGCTCTTATGACGGTTCTTGCGCAGTCTTTTTTTACGTTTGTGGGTCGACATCTTGTGTCTTTTTTTCTTTTTTCCGTTAGGCATACCTATTTACGTTTTATGGTTAATTATGTGAGTTATAGATTATTCTTCAGTCGTAGCTTTGCTGATGGCATCGGAGAATTCCTTGGCCGGTTTGAACATAGCCACTTTGTGAGCCGGAATCAATATGGTTGTGTTAGTCATCAAGTTGCGTCCGGTCTTCGGTGCTCGGCGCTTCAAGAAGAACGTGCCGAAATTTCGGAAGTTGATGGACTCGCCTTCGATAAGTGTTTCTTTCACTGTATCCACATAGGATTCGATAATTCGGGTTACCGTTTCTCTGTCAACACCGGTTTGCTTCGCAACAGACTTGATGATGTCAGTTTTAGTCATGTCTATGAATTTGTTTTTTTGAATGGTTGTGGTTCACTCTCCAATTCTTGAAGGCTTAACACACACTTATTTACTATGTCTGTTTTTTGCCTTTGCGGAAAGTGGGTGCAAAGATATGTTTTTCTGTTGGTTTAGAGAAACAAAGGACTATTTTTTGGATTTAAACGGACCAGAAAAATATCTTCAAAACCCAATCTCTGCTATTTTACGGGAATTTTTTCAATGCGTTTGATATGTCGTCCGCCCTCGAATGCCGTGTTCAGAAATTCTTCCATGATATCATGTGCTGTGGCACAGTCAATGTAGCGGCCGGGCATCACCAGCACATTGGCATCGTTGTGAAGGCGTGTCATGTGAGCTATTTCCGGACACCATACCAGTGCAGCCCGGATGTGTTGATGCTTGTTGAGTGTCATGGAGATACCCTCTCCACTGCCACAGATGGCAATCCCTTTTTCGACTTCTCCATTTTTCATGCCTAAAGCCAAGGCGTGAGCATAGTCGGGATAATCGCAACTATCCGTGCTATAGGTGCCGAAATCCTTGAATGAGATGCCTTTCTCGCGGAGGTATTGAATAACATATTGCTTGAGTTCAAACCCGGCGTGATCGCTGGCCAAACCAATCGTTTCCATTGCAGTCAATGTATAAGATGTAAGAATACAAAGCGTTGTAGATAAGTATATGGAATAAATTATTCCGCTTCATTCAAGTAGGCCAGCACTTCTTTGCGGATGTTTGCAGCCGTATAGCCCAATTTCTCGTCCAGCACCTTGTAGGGTGCGCTGAAACCGAAGCTTTCCAGACCATAAACCTTACCATTAGCCCCAACCAATCCTTCAAAAGTAATGGGGAGTCCGGTAGTCAAACCGAAAATTTTGGCATTTTTCGGCAGGAGCTTTTCTTGGTAAGCCTTGTCTTGTCTACGGAAAAGACCTTCGCTCGGACAGCTTACCACTCTGGCTTTGATGTTGTCTTCCTTCAGCAGGGCAGCTGTATCGGCCAATGTGCTGACTTCTGAGCCGGAAGCCACCAATATCACATCCGGATTGTCTTCTTTCACCACTTCGTAAGCTCCACGTGCCACACCATCTTTGTAATTGGTGTCAGCAGGCAGGTCGTTAACATTTTGGCGGCTGAAAATCAAGGCTGTAGGCGTGTCCATGTTTTCCATGGCCATGCGCCAGCATTCCGTTACGGCGTGCACATCACAAGGGCGTAACACGCGCACACTATCGCGGCCGCTGTGGTTTTTCATTTTTTCCATCAAACGAATCTGGGCCTCCTGTTCCACCGGTTCGTGGGTCGGTCCGTCTTCGCCAACGCGGAAGGCATCGTGAGTCCAAACAAATTTGACAGGAATCTCCATCAGTGCTGCCATACGGATAGCCGGTTTCATGTAGTCGGAGAATACGAAGAATGTTCCCATGGCTGTGATGATACCACCATGGAGCATCATACCTATACATACACAGGCCATGGTGAGTTCAGACACACCTGCCTGCAAGAAGCCACCTGCAAAGTTAGTACGTGTAATCTCGGTGGTATGTGTCAGGAAGCCATCCGTCTTGTCCGAGTTGCACAAGTCGGCAGATGAAACAATCATGTTGGGTACATACTTGGACAGCAGAGCCAAACAAGCTGAAGATCCGTTTCGTGTGGGAGAGTTGGGCTTTTGCTGTATTTCCTCCCAGGGTATATGGGGCAATTTTCCGGCGAGCCAGTCGTTCAGTTGGGCTGCTTTTTCAGGATTGGCCTCTTCCCATGCTTTTTCTTCTGCTTTACGTTCGGCGATGATGGCGCGAAGTTCGTTTTTGCGCTCTTCGTACATCTGTTCCACTTCCGGGCGGATGACAAAAGGATTTTCAGGGTCTGCTCCTAAATTCTTGATGGTGTTGACATAAGCATCGCCACCTAAGGGAGCTCCGTGGGTTTTACAGTTGCGTTCATACGAAGTGTTGTCCGCTTTCCGGCATCCTTTACCCATCACGCAGTGTCCGATGATGAGGGTGGGGCGGTTCTCTTCCTGTTGGGCAGCAGCTAAAGCTTGGCGAACTTGTTCGCAGTCGTTGCCGTCAATTTCCAGTACGTTCCAATTCCAAGCGCGATATTTCATGCCTGTGTCTTCTGAAATCACAGCTGCCGTTTCGGTAGAAAGCTGTATTTCGTTGGCATCAAAGAACATGATCAAATTGTTCAGTCCCAAATGTCCTGCAATGCGTCCTGCTCCTTGGGAAATTTCTTCTTGAACTCCGCCGTCAGAAATATAGGCATAGATTTTTTCTTTTGCGAAGCCGGGGTTGCCGGTTCTGGCATAAAGAGCCTTTGCTGCGATAGCCGCACCTACGGCGTAGGTGTGACCCTGACCAAGGGGACCGCTGGTGTTCTCAATGCCGCGTTCAAAACATACTTCGGGATGTCCCGGTGTTGGCGAACCCCACTGGCGGAACTGTTTCAGCTCGTCAATGGAATAGTTGCCAATGAGTGCCAGTTGAGAATATAGCATGGGAGACATGTGCCCGGGGTCCAGAAAGAAACGGTCGCGGCACCGCCAGGTGGCATCGTCCGGGTCAAAATTTAGAAATTCTGAGTAGAGCACGTTGATGAAGTCTGCACCGCCCATGGCTCCGCCAGGGTGTCCGGACTTGGCACGTTCAACCATGCTTGCAGCCAGTACACGGATGTTGTCGGCAGCAAGGTTCATGAGTTCTTTTGAATGTTCAGTTGACATTGCTATATTCGTTATTGTTTATGGGGCTTGGTTATTTTGTCTGCAAAAGTAGTGATAATCTATGATATTTCTGCTATAGTTTATGAGAAAAGCGGTCGGACTCATTTCCACGTGTGTGAAATTGAACAGAAAATCGAACTCCTCGGCACTAAAGTTTCAAGAACGTTGCGCTTTGTTCGGCGTGTACTGAGATTTATTGGACGGCGTCTGATTTGAATCTTCCGGATGTGATTATGACAAAAAACTCCGGCTTCGCGCAATGAGCGGAAACCGGAGCGTATGAAAATGATAAATAATCAGTGCGGTTTAGCACAGCTTGCGAGAACCATCGCCAATCACCACGTCGATGATGATGGGCTTCTTGCCATACTTCTCGTTGAACTTCTCGACAACCACCTTCTTGAAGTTGTCAGCCAGTTCGTCGGCCACGAGGTTGATGGTGCAGCCGCCAAAGCCGCCGCCCATGATGCGCGAACCGGTTACGCCGGCTTCCTTGGCCACGTCGTTGAGGAAGTCGAGCTCTTCGCAGCTCACCTCGTATTCCTTGCTCAGGCCGTAGTGTGTTTCGTACATCATCTTGCCGACCATTTCATAGTCGTCGTGTTTCAAAGCGTCGCAGACAGCCAGCACGCGTTCTACTTCGCCAATCACGTAGCGTGCCCGCTTATATTCATCGCCGGTAACCTTGCCCTTCACCTCGTCGAGCATTTCCATGGTGGCATCGCGGAGGCTCTCCACTTCGGGGTGCGACTGCTTGATGATTTCAGCCACGTGCTCGCACTGCAGGCGTCGTTCGTTGTAGGGCGAACCTGCCAGTATATGCTTTACGCAGCTGTTCACGAGGACGAGCTGGTAGCCCTTCGGGTTCCAGGGGAAGTACTGGTATTCACCGCTGCGGCAGTCCAGGCGCATCAGGCTGCCCTTGCGTCCGAATACGGAAGCGAACTGGTCCATGATACCGCAGTTGCAGCCCACATACTTGTGCTCGGTGCGCTGACCTACACGTGCCAATTCCATCTTTTCGATTTTGTTTTCACCCCACAGGTCGTTGAGCGCGAAAGCGTATGTGCTTTCCAGTGCAGCCGATGAAGACATACCGGCACCGAGGGGAACATCACCTGCGAAGGCCGTGTTGAAGCCTTCAACGGGAACGCCGAGTGCCATCATTTCACGGCAAACACCGAAAATGTAGCGTGCCCAGGTTGCAGAAGGCCCTGCCTCGTCGTCGAGCGAGAATTCCACATAGTCCTTCATGTCAATGGAGTAAGCGCGCACGTTGCGGGTGCCGTTGGGTTTGATTTCGGCAATCATGCCTTGTTCTACAGCACCGGGGAATACAAAACCATTGTTGTAGTCGGTGTGCTCACCGATCAGGTTGATACGTCCCGGGCTGGCATATACACTTCCGGTTTCACCGTCAAAATGCTTTACGAAGCGAGAACGAACGTCCTCAATAGTCAGTTTCATAGGTATTCAGTTTTAGGAGTTAGTTGTAAAGATTAGGGATATGGAGCAGGCAAACGGCAATGCGCTACGGGTGGTTGCCGTTTGCCTGAAAATTTTATTTTTCGCGCTTGCTGACGCGGCTGCCAACGAGTGCGTAGAACAGGATGTAGGCAGCGCAGAACACTACTACCCAGAAGCTGTTGATGTAGCCGGCAACGTCAGCTACAGAAGCTTGAATGAACATCATTACGGCGCAGCCGAATACCATCGTCATGAAGATACCCGAAGCGATAGCCGTGTATTTGCCAAGACCTTCAACTGCCATATTGAAGATGCCGCCCCACATAACAGAGGTGCAGAGACCAACCAGCAGGAAGGAGAAGATGCCGAGGGGAACTTCTTGCCAGATAAGTTCAAGTTTGCCCCAGTCAACGCCCGGGAAGTTCACGGTTATATCACTGGGAGCGTACATACCGAAGAGTACGAGCAACAGGGTGATGGTCGACACGGTGGTAATCATGGCGCGGCTGGAAACCTTGCCGCCGATGCTGGCACCTACCAAACGGCCAATGAGCATCATGAACCAATAAACAGCCACCAGCATACCCACCGTGCCGGCAGGGATGCCTTCACCGATAAGGTAGAGGTTTACGAAGTTGGGCACACCTACTTCAATACCCATATAAAGGAAGATGGCCAGTGCGCCGAGGGCAAAGTGACGATAGCTCATGGCTTCCTTAATCAGTTCTACCTGTACGGGAGCCTGTTCCGGTTCCTCAATTTTGGTGAAGCAGATTACCACGAAAGCCACCACGAAGATGGCAAGAGCAATCATCAGGGCAGGAGTGGCATCGTCAATCTTGGCTTTCGTAGCGTCGGCAATCAGTGCACCCATCAGGATGTAGCAGGCCACGGCCGCCGAAGAGTTGAACACACCGCCCAGCTGGATGAGCTGGTTACCCTTGTTGCCACCGCCGCCAAGGAGGTTCAGCATGGGGTTCACTACGCAGTTCAGAATACACATACACAGACCGGCAATGAAGGCACCAATCAGGTAAACAGCGAATACCAGACCCAGGTTTTCCTGAGCATCGAGCTGACCACTGTACCATTGAATCAGGATGCCGACGATACCGACAACGAGACCGATGAGAGCCGTCTTCTTGTAGCCGTACTTGGCGATGAGCATACCGGCGGGGATACCCATTATCAGATAGGCCACGAAGTTGCCGTAGTTGCCAATCTGGGCAAGCACGTTAGAGATTTCGCCTTGGTTCTTGATGATGGTTGCCATCGGCGTACACAGGTTCGTCACAAAGGCAATCATGGCAAAGAGCGCAATCATCACTATGATGGCTCCCCATTGTTTCTTTTGATTACTCATGATGTAAGAAAAATTATTAGATTAAGAATTAGTAATTAGATGGTTTTCAGTAGAAAAACAAGCATTATTTGATTTGCTTGTTGAAGTGAGTCTATGAAAAGCGTTGAGTTGACGGGTATGCCTTGGATTTACTATTTTGCAAAGGCTGCTACTCGTCAACTCAAATCTTTACGGCTTATTCCACGCCGAATTTGTAGATAGTCTTCTGTGTGTAAACTTGCCCGGGCTTGAGCACCACGGGCGGGAAGTAGGCACGGTTGGGGCTGTCGGGGAAGTGTTGTGCCTCGAAGCAGAGTGCGGAGCGGCGGCCGAAGGTGGCACCGTGCTGTCCCTTATATCCGTCGGCCCAGTTGTCCGAATAGAACTGCACGCCCGGTTCCGTGGTATACACTTCCATGGAGCGTCCGCTCTTTGGTTCCACGATTTTGGCTGCGAAGGTCAGTTCGCCCGGTTCCTGCTTGTTCAGCACGAAGCAGTGGTCGTAGCCGGCTCCGTTCTTGATTTGCTCGTCGTCGGCATCGATGCGTTCGCCTACGGTGTGCGGTGTGGTGAAGTCGAAGGGAGTGCCTTTCACGCTGCGGATTTCGCCCGTGGGGATGGAGTTTTCGTCGATGGGAATGTAGAAGTCGGCATTGATTTGGCAAATCACGTCGTCGCACACCGGTGTGGGGTTTGCAATGCCTGCCAGCGAGAAGAAGCCGTGGCTCGTCATGTTCACGATGGTCTTCTTGTTCGTTGTGCCCTTATAATCGATTTTCAGCTCATTATCTTCTGTGAGCGAGTACATCACGGTCATGCTCAGCTCGCCGGGAAAGCCTTCTTCATAATAGGGCGATATGTAGCGGAGCACCAATGTTTGTTCATTGATTTGCTCTGCATCCCAAACGCGGGCGTGGAAGCCGGTGGGACCGCCGTGCAGGTGATTGGGGCCGTTGTTGATGGCGAGGCTGTATTCTTTGCCGTTAAGGGAGAACTTGCCGTGGCATATACGGTTTCCGTAGCGTCCGACTAAAGTGCTGAGGAATGGTTCGGGCGATGCAATGCAGTCGTCGATATTGTCATGCCCTTGGATAACATTGGCGTAGTTGCCGTCGCGGTCGGGCACCATGATGGCCACGAGTGCACCACCATAGTTGGTAATGCCTACTTCCATGCCGTTGGCATTGCGCAAAAAGAAAAGGTCAACTTCTTTGCCTTGCACAATTTTTTGAAAGTCTTCTCTTTTAAGTCCACTTAAGGATTGTGCTTTGTTTTCCATGATATTGAATGGTTTTTGTTGCTAAATGTATTATTTACCTTGCAAATTTGAATAAAAGAATTGGAACGTCAAAGGTTTATATTGTTTTTTTTACCAGTTACATCGGGAGTTTGGTTCGGCAATGTGGATGATGCGTTGGATTTGTTTTGTTTTACTTTCAATACTGCTGACTTTATCAAGGTAAATCAAGGTGGATTGGTTACTTTTGAAATCTTCGTAATGAAAGGTCCTGATTTGTTCTTTACAACTCGGCGAGTAGAAACCACAACTCGCCGAGTAGAATTTTCTAATCGGCGACTAGTGGCACCCGTTTAGCGTGGCAATGTAGATGGCTTCCCTATGGCTGTGAAATGATTTGTTCCCGGCCGGAATTATTTGCTACATATCCCGAATGTGCTTGTAAACAAATCTAAGGCTGTTTGCGATCCCGGCTATGTACAGTGATGGCAGATATATCTCTGTGTTCATTTTTGTCTATTCATGAATGGTGAAAAGGATGTATCACTCAGAGTGCGCGTGCCTATTATATATACGTATTTTTTCTCTCCACAAAAAACATTGAATCATTCATTATATGATGATTTTCTGTTGATTTTCAAGGCTTTTTAAGATGAACGTTTGATGTTTCAAAACATTCATCTTATTCATCCCATTTTCGTTTGCTTGGTATGAAGGTTTGTTGCCAAAAAGTCAATATGTCCGGGAATGAAGGTTTGTAATATAAATGCTTCATGCAATTTGTAGCTGAGAATCAAGGGGGGGGACGGTGGAATATGAATGATTGACGCTTTTTTTCAAAAGGAAAAATTACGTATATATACGTATGCTGTGAAGGCTTACCCCATGCGGGTAGGGGCAAAGTGTGGAGTTGTCGGTCCAATCGAAAGTGTTATACCATCGGCTTTCGCAAAGGCCGGTGATAATTTGAAATGTTTTGAATGTTCTTTTCCTCTATGCAGCGGTATTTGGAAATTACTTCGTAGTTTTGTGCTGTATTTTTTGAAAAGTTTCATCCTACAGTAGAATAATCTTGATAACCAAGCAAAATATAAAGTATATCCGATCGCTCAGCCTGAAAAAGAATCGGGATGCAGAGCAATGCTTTGTGGCAGAAGGCCCCAAGGTGGTGGCAGACTTGCTTCCCCTCATCCCATGTCGTGAGCTGTATGCTACAACTGATTTTTTGCAAGGTTTGTCCGCCGAAGTGTTGAGCGGCGTGGCCCACGTGGTGGAAGTGGGGCAAAAGGATATTGAACGTTTGTCGATGCTTAAAACCCCTCGGTCGGCAGTGGCGGTTTTTTCCATCCCGCAGCATGTACATCAAAACGACTGGGAAGCATTGCGCCTATTGGCAAATCAGGATCTGTGCTTGGCTTTAGACGGCGTGCAGGATCCGGGTAACGTAGGGACTATCGTGCGTGCAGCAGATTGGTTTGGCATCGAACACATTTTTGCCTCGCTTGACACGGCCGATGTTTTTGCGCCCAAAGTGGTGCAAGCTACGATGGGTGCGATAGGCAGGGTGAAGGTACACTATCTTTCGCTGCCCACATGGTTGGCCGGTTTGGCTCCTGACGTTCCTGTATACGGCACGTTCCTTGATGGGCAAAATCTGTATGCGCAAACGTTAAAGGCCAAAGGGGTTATCGTGATGGGTAACGAAGGAAGAGGTATCAGCGATGAAGTGGCTCGTTTTGCTACCCATCGTTTGCTCATTCCCCATTATCCACCGGACAGACCTACAAGCGAAAGCTTGAATGTGGCCGTCGCTACTGCCATTGTTTGTTCGGCATTCCGAAGTAAACTGTTGGCTACTTGAAGCTGCGCATGACAAGTTGGTGAAGTCATTATTCAGTTTGGTGTAATCAATCGAGATTTTCCGGCTGATTTTCTTTTCTTTAATCTGTACATCAATGATTTGGGATTTTGTTACCTCCCATTTTTATATCATAGCCACGAGCCTATTGTGCTTCTCAGCATGGCAGTTGTTGTTGCTTTACCTGCTGCGATGGCGAGGAGAGGGGCTGGCTGCCAAGTACGTTGTGTGGCAAAACGAAGCTCAGGCAGTGGAAACCGCAACGCATGAGGCACGGTGTGCCTCGGCCGATGAAGTAGCGGATTTGCCGCAGGGGTATCCCAAAATAAGCATCGTCGTGCCGGTTAGCCGTGAAGCCATGGAATTGGATGAGCTCTTGCCTTGTTTGTTGGAACAAGATTATGCCGGATGGTATGAAGTAGTGGTGGCTAATCAGGGTCAGGAAGAACAGGTCAGCCTGTTGCTTGAAAGGTGGACCCAACGTTCTGCCCGATTGCGTACGACGTTCGTTCCGGCCACCTCGCGCTACATAGAGTTGCGCAAATTGGCCATTACGCTCGGTGTGAAAGCTGCGCGGGGGGAGTGGGTCATTGTCATAGGTCCGACAACAGTTCCTTCGTCGTCCAGATGGTTACAATGTTATGCGGAAAATCTTACACCTGATGTGGACTTTGTCGAAGGGTATGTAAACTATGCTCCTGACGGCAGTGGTAGCGGGCGACGCGCTATCATGGAACGTGTGCGCACACTCCAAAGCCGGTTGCGTGCTTATGAACATGGTGTGGTGCTGGGATGTGAATTGTCCAATTTTGCCTTGCGTCGTTCATGGTTTATGTCGGTCGGTGGATTTGCTGAGAGCTTGGAGCTGCCTTTTGGCGAGGAGTATATCATGGCATGCCTTCATGCCGATGCCTATCGCACTGCTTTCCTTTGTGCTCCCGACACACGCCTCACAGAAATCCTTCCTTCGCGCTCCACATTGACCGCCCGAAGAGTGGCTGAAGCTGAATGTCGCAGACGCTTGCACGGTAAACAAAAATGGTATTGGCTTGCAGAAGCTGTGGTGGCTTGGTGCCCCTGCCTGTTTCTGTTGTCAAACACAGTTTATTCTGCTTTGCGCATAGCCATGGATTGTCGGACGGGAGTGTATGCTGCCGATTGGCTGGCATTCGACGTTGTGGCCGGTTTGTGGTGGTTAGTGGCCCTATTTGTTCCGCTTCTGATGCCTCGCCGAAGCATGAAGGCATTGCAAGAGCGGCATCCGGGGCTTTATATCTGGCTCTATGATTTGATGTTGCCTTGGCGTATGGTGTACATTGACCTTTTGTGCAGAATGCAACGCCGACATTTTGTTCGCCGATATATTCCCATGACCTGTTAGTACCAACAATCCCTTTTAAATCAGATTATTATATTCCTTATACGAAACCACTTAACTTCATTGCATAATCATGCCAAAAATTTCAGAACGTGCTGTGGTGATGCCCGAGTCGCCCATCCGCAAATTAGCCCCGTTGGCCGTAGCTGCCAAGGACAAGGGTATACATGTTTATCATCTCAATATAGGACAGCCGGACCTTCCCACTCCAGAAGCCGGACTGAACGTGTTGCGCCACATTGACCGCAAAGTGTTGGAGTACAGTCCCAGCCAAGGTTTCCGAACCTATCGCGAAAAGCTAACACATTATTACGAGAAGTATAATATCCATCTTTCTCCTGATGACATTATTATTACCGCCGGAGGTTCTGAGGCTGTGCTCTTTGCTTTTCTTTCATGCCTCAATCCGGGTGATGAAATCATCGTGCCCGAACCGGCTTATGCCAACTACATGGCGTTTGCCATTTCCGCCGGAGCACGCATCCGAACCATAGCCACAACGATTGAAGAGGGCTTCAGTCTTCCTAAAGTGGAGAAGTTTGAAGAACTAATCAACGAACATACACGCGCCATTCTTATCTGCAATCCCAATAATCCGACCGGTTATCTTTACACCCGCAGGGAGATGAATCAAATTCGCGATTTAGTCATGAAATATGACCTCTATCTTTTCTCTGACGAAGTGTATCGTGAATTTATCTATACCGGTTCGCCTTATATTTCCGCTTGCCATCTGGAGGGCGTGGAGCAGAATGTGGTGTTGATTGACTCTGTCTCGAAACGTTACAGCGAATGTGGTATACGCATCGGGGCTTTGATAACGAAAAACGAAGCTGTTCGCCAAGCCGTGATGAAGTTTTGCCAAGCCCGATTGAGCCCTCCGCTTATCGGACAACTCGTGGCAGAAGCTTCCTTGGACGAACCGGGTGATTATGCTCGTGAAGTGTATGATGAATATGTAGAAAGAAGAAAATGCCTGATTGACGGACTCAACCGCATCCCCGGCGTTTATTCTCCCATCCCCATGGGGGCTTTCTATACCGTGGCTCAATTGCCTGTGGATGATGCTGAAAAATTCTGTGCCTGGTGCCTTACTGATTTCAGCTATGAAGGTGAAACTGTCATGATGGCTCCGGCGGCCGGCTTCTATACTACTCCCGGAGCCGGCATCAATCAAGTGCGCATTGCTTATGTGTTGAACAAAAATGATTTGCAGCGTGCTTTGGTGGTGTTGCGCAAAGCTTTGGAGGCTTATCCCGGCAGAACGCAGTAATTCTTAACTTCAAACTTTATGTTTTCTTTCTTTTTGGCTTCCCGGTTCTTCGGACAAGCCAACCATCATGATGGACGAAAAGCATCCGCCCCGGCCATACGCATTGCTACGGCCGGAATTGCCGTGGGATTGGCTGTAATGATTATATCGGTGTGTATCGTAAAGGGCTTTCAACACGAAGTGGTGGCAAAGCTCACCGGTTTTGCGTCCCATTTAGAGGTGCTCGACCGTAACTCTTTCGGATCACCCGAAACATATCCCGTAGTGACGGATGCTGCGTTGATGAGTAAAGTGAAGCAGGCTCAGGGAGTTACGCGGGTGCAGCGCGTATCGCAGAAGATGGGCATTTTCAAAACGCAAAACGATTTTTCGGGAGTGGTCCTGAAAGGAATTGCAGGGGAGTATGATTTGAGTTTCATGCAACAGTGCATCGTGGAGGGAAAGTTGCCTGCATTTCGTGATGACCGCAGTTCCAACAGCATTGTGATTTCTCGCACACTTGCCGATAAGTTGGGCTTGAAGGTTGGGGATAAGGTGTATAGTTACTTCTTTTCAAGAACCATTAAGCAACGCCGTTTCACAGTAGTTGCTATCTATGATACGCACATGAGACAATTTGACAATACTTATGTGCTGACAGATTTATATACTGTAAACAAGTTGAATGGTTGGGCTACTGATCAGAGTAGCGGATTGGAAGTTCATTTGTCTTCCTTTGACGTTTTGCCGGATGCACAACATTGGTTGGTTCAGCATGTGGGTGGAACTCATGACCGGCTGAATCGTCCTTACTCAGTGGTAAGTATTCATGAGAATCCGCGAACTGCTTCCGTACTCTCCTGGTTGGGATTGCTCGACTTCAACGTGATGGTTATATTAGTAATCATGGTTTGTTTGGCGGGCTTCACCATGGTGAGTGGATTGCTCATTCTGATTTTGGAACGCACGGTTACCATTGGTGTGTTGAAAGCTTTGGGAGCAAGCAATGCCCGCATTCGACATACATTCTTATGGTTTGCTTCTTTCATCGTGGTGCGGGGCATGCTGATAGGAAATGCCATAGGTTTACTCCTGATGTTTTTGCAAAAACAATTCGGATGGGTGCGTCTGAATCCCGAAACGTATTACATAGATGTGGTTCCCGTGGAACTAAACGTGGCTTGGATTTTAGGAATAAACGTGGCTTCGCTCATTGTTACCATGTTGGCGCTTGTGTTACCCAGTTTCCTCGTTTCGCGTGTGCAACCGGCTAAAGCCATCCAGTTTGATTGAAAAAGTGAGTCCAACTTCTGACTTTTAAGAAGTTGGACTCACTGCTTTATCCGTTGTATGGAGTGGGAAGACTTGGAAAAGGCTTAGTTAGAGCACGCCTTGGGCCATCATGGCCTTGGCCACTTTCATGAAGCCGGCGACGTTGGCGCCTTTCACGTAGTTGACGTAACCGTCGGGCTGGGTGCCATACTTCACGCAGTTGCGGTGGATGTCCTCCATGATGAGGTGGAGGCGGTGGTCCACTTCTTCAGCCGTCCAAGAGAGACGCTCGGAATTCTGGCTCATTTCCAGACCAGACACGCTCACGCCACCGGCATTGGCGGCCTTGCCCGGAGCGTAGAGAATTTGTGCTTCCTGGAACACGCGGATGGCGCCGGGCGTACAGGGCATGTTGGCACCTTCGCTCACGGCAATCACGCCATTGGCCACAAGGGCACGTGCGGCTTCTTCGTTGAGTTCGTTCTGCGTAGCACTGGGGAGGGCGATGTCGGCCTTTTCAAACCAAGGCTTGGCTCCTTCCACATACTTGCAGCCGTAGTGCTCGGCATACTCGCGGATACGGCCACGATAGAGGTTTTTCAGCTCCATGATGTAGTCAAGCTTTTCGCGGTCGATACCGTCGGGGTCGTAGATGTAACCGTCGGAGTCGGACATGGTGAGCACCTTACCGCCCAGCTGGAGTACCTTCTCTGCGGTGTACTGGGCCACATTGCCGGCACCGGAGATGAGCACGGTCTTGCCCTTGAGGTCGATGCCGCGCGTCTTAAGCATTTCCATGAGGAAGTACACATTGCCGTAACCCGTGGCTTCGGGGCGGATGAGCGAACCGCCGAACTCGCGGCCTTTGCCCGTAAAGGTTCCCGTGAACTCGCGGGTGAGCTTTTTGTACATGCCGAACATGTAGCCTACTTCACGGCCACCTACACCAATATCGCCTGCAGGCACGTCGGTGTCGGGACCAATATGGCGGGCGAGTTCAAGCATGAAGGCTTGGCAGAAACGCATTACTTCGGCATTGCTCTTGCCACGTGGAGAGAAGTCTGAACCGCCCTTGCCTCCACCCATGGGGAGCGTGGTCAGCGAGTTCTTGAAGGTCTGTTCAAACGCGAGGAACTTCAGGATGCTGAGATTGACGGAGCTGTGGAAACGGATGCCGCCTTTGTAGGGGCCGATGCAGTTGTTGTGTTGCACACGATAACCCATATTGGTCTGTACTTCTCCCTTGTCGTCCACCCAATTCACGCGGAACTGGTAGACACGGTCGGGGATGCAGAGGCGCTCGATGAGCTTCACCTTCTCAAATTCCGGGTGCTTGTTGTACTCTTCTTCAATCGTGGAGAGCACTTCTTCGACTGCCTGATGGTACTCGGGTTCGTTGGGAAAACGGAGTTTAATCTCGTCTAATACCTTTTGTGCTTGCATTAAAGTATAGAGTTATATTTTTGTTTGTTAAGAAATTTGGCCGCAAAAGTAACAGAAACACATTAATAAGCCAAATGTTATTTGCAGAAATTTAAACTTCACTTCATAAATTAAGCATTTAGATAATTATATAGATAATTAGAGCAGGACAACGCCTTCTTTGTTTATCCCGTCCGTTTTCACCACGATGGGATGGTCGAAATGAACCAGACGCAGGTAGCTTGTTTCCTTTTCGGCCGGCTGCTGCGCGAGGTAGTCGTAGCGATAGAGACCGTCACCCCTGTAGTCGTCGATGGTGTAATAGGCTACGCCAAAACTGGTGAGGTTTTGGAAGAAGTGAGTTCCCTGGCTGGGATCGACGCGGTAGTTGCTGATCCCCGCCTCCACGATTACTTTTGCACCGGAAATGTGGGGCCACTTCACGGGTATGCCCAACCAGGGGTCGCTGCTGCCCCAACGCCCGGGGCCGACGAGCACATAGGGGCGGCCTTCGGCCACCATGCGCCGGTTGAGCTGCTCGATTTCGTCGGCAACGGCCGGATTGTGAGAGGCGGAGAAGTTCTCCGTTTTCACATAGATGATGTCGAAAATGTCCGAGAGAATGCCATGGCCGATGGCGTGGTGGGAATGGAGTAGCGCCTTTTCGTCGGGTATCAGGCTGAGGTCCTCGTCGAGCTGGAGGCGGGCGGCCACCATGGGGCGGATTTGCAGGGGATAGAATATTCCCGTGCGGTCGGGAAGAAGTTTTACGGCAAACTCCACTTCCACTTCGCGGCGCATCTCCTCACGCCCATAGCGGAGGAGCTTCTGGAGCAGTTCGGGGAGGGGGAACACGCCGTGTTGCAGGACACCGCTGAAGGTTACGACCTTGCGGCCGCCTTCGTAAATGCCATCGCGGATGACCATGTCGTAGGGGTCGTAGGTGGAACAGGTGAAGCGCATGGCCCCGTCTTTCACCGCTTCGTTCACGGGAAGCTTTAGCAGGTTGAAGCCGTCGTCAACCTGGAAATTGGTGGGGCAGGTGGTAGTGTCGAGAGCGTAGAAGCGTGTCTGCGTTTCGCGCAGGGCAATGTCCACCTCGCTGGTCTGGAGCACCTTGTTGGGGTATGCGGGACACACACGCAGACTGAGGCCACCGTCCACGATGTACTTGCCCAAGCCGAGGGCCAGGTTCACAATGCCGTCCTCCGGGGCTTCGTCGCCAATGGGATAATAGTTCAACGAGCGGCCCACTCCGGAAATGTGGGGATAGTAGCGGCCGTCGTAGGCTGAGCCCACCACTTCCTGGAGGAGTACAGCCATCTTTTCCTGGTCAATGACGTTGCGCGTGGCTGCCATGTAAGCCTTGCTGTCCTGATAGAAGACTGAAGCATAGACTGCCTTGATAGCATTCATCAGGAGTTCGAGTCGCTGCGTGATGTCCGCCACAGGGGGAATCATGTAGGTAGAATAGATACCGGCGAAGGGTTGGTAATGGGCATCTTCGAGCAAGGAGGAAGAACGGATGGCGATGGGTTCATTGACCACCTGAAGATAGGCGATGAGGTCTTCGCGCAAACGCTGGGGGAAGGTGGCACTGAGAAAGGCTGCAAGTATCTCTTCGTCGGGTACATCGGAGAGTGCAATGGGATAGAGGTCGCTCTGCTCCATGAACTCGTCGAACAGGTCAGTACAGAGCACGACGGTCTTGGGCAACTGCACCGAGGCGCCGGGGAAGTCGTTGAGGTCGGGATGGCGCAAGATGATATGGTCGAGGAAAGCCAGGCCGCGCCCCTTTCCTCCCAAGGAGCCGTCACCGATGCGGGCAAAGTTGCTGTAGCGGTCGAAGCGGTGGCGGTTGAACACGGCCACCACGCCCTGGTTCTTCATGCGGCGGTAGCGGACAATGGCATCGAAGATAATCTGGCGGTGGGCATCAATGTCCTGAAGCGAGTCCCACGTGATGTCGCGCAGGAACTCGGAGATGGGAAAGAGAGCACGAGAACCCAGCCAGCGCGACACGTTGTTGTGGCGAATGTGGTAAAGGAGCGACTCCTGCGGGAGCGTGAAGATATTGTCCTGTAAATCCTTGAGGTTGCGGATGCGCACCTCTTCGTGTCGCGTGCCCGGCTTGCGGAAGATGAAGTCGCCAAAACCGAAATTGCGGAGCACGAGCTGGCGGAGGTCGTCTGCGGGATTTTTCGAGTTCTTGTCGATAAAAGAGGCGCCACACCGCTGTGCATACTCGCGCTTGTCGGTTTCGGAGCTCTGCATGATGAGTGGCAGGTAAGGGTCGGCCTCGCGCATCTTGCTGAGCAGGCGGAAGCCGGCCTGCTCATCGGTCTTGCCTTCCCGCGGGAAACGGCAGTCACTGATAACGCCGAGCGTGTGAGTGCAGTAGCGGTTGTAAAGCGCCCAAGCTTCTTCATAGTTGCGGGCGAGAACAATTTTGGGTCTGCCGCGCATGCGCAACATTTCGAGCTGGGAATTGAGGGCTTCGGTGGCGAACTCAAGGCTTTGCTGGAGCACGAACTTGTAGAGATTGGGCAGAATGGAGGAATAGTGGCGAATGGAGTCTTCAACCAAAAGTATCATTTGCACACCGGCCTGGAGGACATCCTGATCAAGGTTCATTTTGTCCTCTATGAGCTTGATGATGGAAAGCAGCAGGTCTGTGTTGCCTAACCAGCAGAATACATACTCAAAGATACTCAGATCCTCATTCTGCATGCGCTGTGTGATGCCGTGGCTGAAGGGCGTGAGCACGATGAGGGGCACCTGCGGGAAGCGTTGCTTGATGTCGCGGGCAATGCAGAACACATCGTTGTCCTCAGCTCCGGGCATACAGATGACGAGGTCGAAGCTGGTGCGCTGAAGTTCGGCTTCCGCTTCTTCGGCAGAGGCTACCTGGAAAAAGCGGGGCGGGAAGCGGAGCCCCAGTTTGGCATATTCGTCAAATATCTTTTCGTCCACACGTCCATCATCCTCCAGCATGAAAGCGTCATAGGGATTGGCAATGATGAGAACGTTGCAGATGCGCCGCATCATGAGATGGGTGAAGGAGGTATCCCTCAGTATGGGACAGGCTTGCACGTATTCTTGTGGCATGGCAAAGCGCGCCGGGCGCGCAGTTTAAAGTGAAACCGAATGAGCTTGATTATAGGGGGAACAAGGCTGTGTTCGGCTGCGCGAAGGTTATAAGGAATAAAGTTTAGTAGGTGTTGAATATTAGCTTAAAGCAAATTTCAACACCTACTTAATACTTTACGGTATTCTCCACCTTTCCTTTTCTTTGAGGAGTGGGAACAATATTTCTTCGTGTGAGCTGTCAGCATAGGTAACTTTCAGAAACACTTGTGCCCAACATTTGTCCGCAGACAGTTCTGTGCGCACTGTTTCGACATGAGCTACGCCGCCTTTGTTCTTGATGACCGTTTCTTGGTGATGCTTGAGCATTTTCTTCACGCCTTCTTGATAAGCCGAAGTGGTTCCATCACACGATTGCATGGCCTGGATGTAATCCTCATAGCGACCTTGCGTCGGAAGCAAGTAATAATGAACAGCAATCGTATCATCTGGAAGAGCAACATCACGATTGTCTTGTCCGTCGTTCTTTCCGCATGAAGCCAAAGTGAATAGGGTGAAGCTTAGTCCAAAGCAAAAATGAAGGAAACGCATGACTGATATTTCCGGAGCCATAGTTGCTTACACTATTTCTGTCTGATGAAAATATTGATGGGGGTACCGGTGAAGTTCCATCGCTCCCGGATTTTGTTCTCAAGGAATCGGCGGTAGGGGTCCTTGATATATTGCGGCAAATTGGCATAGAACACAAATGAGGGGATTTGTGTGTTGGGCAGTTGGGCGCAATATTTGATTTTGATGTATTTTCCTTTGATTGAAGGAGGGGGATAGGCCTCAATGAGCGGTAACATCTCTTCGTTGAGCTTGGAGGTGGGTATACGGCGTTTTCTCGATTGGTATACCTCGCTGGCTGTTTCCAAAACTTTGAAAATCCGCTGTTTTGTTAGTGCCGATGCAAATACGATAGGAATGTCTACGAAAGGAGCCATGCGTTGACGTATGGTGTTTTCGTAGTGCTGGATGGCCGTGTTAGATTTGTCTTCTATCAAATCCCATTTGTTCACCACCACCACCAAGCTTTTATTGTTGCGTTGGATAATTTGCAGAATGTTGAGGTCCTGACTTTCAATGCCGCGAGTGGCATCCAGCATCAGAATGCACACATCGGTGTTTTCAATGGAGCGAATGGCTCGCATGACGGAGTAAAATTCCAAATCTTCCGTAACCTTGTTCTTACGGCGAATACCGGCTGTGTCGACAAGATAGAAATCAAAACCGAATTTCGTATAGCGGGTAAGGATGCTGTCTCGGGTTGTTCCGGCAATGTCTGTAACGATATGTCTGTCTTCGTCTAAGAATGCGTTGATAATGCTGCTCTTACCCGCATTGGGACGTCCTACAACGCAAAAGCGCGGCACATTCTCTTCTGTATCGTCAATCTCTTTTTCCGACCCCAGTTTTTCAAGGATGAGATCGAGCAAATCGCCCGTTCCGCTTCCTGTAGCTGCCGAAATACAGTGAGGATCGCCCAAGCCGAGCTTGTAAAATTCAGCTGCGCTATAGTTGTCTTCGTTATTGTCGGCCTTGTTGGCGCAAAGCATAACGGGAATCTTGGAGCGGCGAAGTATGCCGGCTACGGCAGCGTCGAGATCGGTGATGCCGTTCTTAACATCCACCAAAAATAGAATGAGGTCGGCCTCTTCTGTGGCCAAAGTTACTTGTTTGCGGATTTCTCCCTCAAACACATCGTCAGAGTTGACCACCCAACCACCGGTGTCTACCAGTGAAAATTCTCGTCTGCCCCATTCGCACTTGCCGTATTGGCGGTCGCGGGTGGTGCCGGCTTCATCGCTGACTATGGCCTGTCGTGTACCCGTCAATCTGTTGAATAGGGTGGATTTTCCCACATTGGGACGACCCACTATTGCTACTAATTTAGACATTTATCAAGGTTTATTCGTTTGTATGATTTATCTGCCGGAAAAGATGGTGATGCGAGAGGAGGCATGACCATGAAATCTAATCGAGCTTGTATCCATAAGCTTCGAGCCGTTGGATATTGCTACGCCAGTCTTTGTCCACTTTGACAAATATTTCCAAATAGATGCTTTTCCCGAAAAACTTTTCCAGCGTTTTACGAGCTTCAGAGGAAACTTTTTTCAAGGCAATGCCTTTATGACCAATCACAATGCCCTTTTGGCTGTCGCGCTCTACATAGATAACGGCATTGATGTGGATGTTTTTATCAGTTTCCTTGAATTGTTCCACCACCACTTCGACAGCATAGGGAATTTCCTTGTCGTAGTAAAGCAAAATCTTCTCGCGGATGATTTCAGTAACGAAGAAACGAGCCGGTTTGTCGGTCCATTGGTCTTTACCGAAATAGGCCGGTGATTCTGGTAGCAATTCTTTGATACGTGCAATCACATTGTCAATATTGAATTTGACTTTGGCTGAAATAGGATATATTTCTGCTTTCGGAAGACTTTCTTTCCATAGCCCCACCAATGCCTCCAACTCTTTTTGGTTAGAAAGGTCAATTTTGTTAATCAATAGCAGGACCGGAACGTTCATCCGCTTCACCCGTTCCAGGAACTCGCTGTTTTTGTCAGGCTTTTCTACTACATCAGTTACATAGAGCAGAATGTCTGCATCTTGTAAAGCCGACATGGAAAACGCCAGCATCTCTTCCTGAAGCTTATAGTTGGGTTTGAGCACGCCCGGTGTGTCGGAGAAAACAATTTGAGCATCTTCCGTATTGATGATGCCCATGATGCGATGCCGAGTGGTTTGGGCTTTAAATGTAGCTATGGAAATACGTTCACCCATCAACAGGTTCATCAGGGTCGACTTACCTACGTTGGGGTTACCTACGATATTTACAAAACCGGCTTTATGCGTCATGAAAGTGTATGAGTGTGTCTGAAATAATAAAAAATTGGTGTACGATTGCTTAAAAGGGATTCAATAACTCAGGCCGAGTTGGATGTTTGATTTTTTGAGAAGACATGTTGTAGGTGGAGATTTCTGTCCCTCGGAAACGGGGTAACTGAAGGGGGTGTAAAGACCATTGAGGAGCATAGCGGGCTATACGACTGACAAGACTTTTATAGAACACCCCTTCATAAAATACCTACATCTAAAAATTGGAACAGGCTGCGCCAATCCTTGGACCCGGTTGCAGATTAGGTTTCCAAACATTGGCGTAGCCTTTGATTGTATTATGTTCCGAATGATAGGCGACACTGCTTAGCGGGCATCGTAGCCCCATTTCAGATAGGCAGCTCCCCATGTAAATCCGGCACCAAATGCGGTGAGAATGAGATTGTCTCCCTTCTTCAGTTGTTTTTCGTAATCCCACAAAGCCAAAGGAAGCGTTCCGGCAGAGGTGTTGCCGTAACGTTGGATGTTGACCATCACTTTGTCCATGGGCAATTCCAAACGGTGTGCCACAGCTTCGATAATGCGTACGTTGGCCTGATGAGGTACTACAAAGGCAATATTGTCTTTGTTCAGTCCGTTGCGTTCGGCTATCAATGCGCAGGCATTGCTCATATTCGTAACGGCAAACTTGAATACAGTGCGGCCTTCCTGATGAACATAGTGCATGCGGTGGTCGATGGTGAAGTAGGAGGGGCTGCAAACGGAGCCGCCGGCCTTCATGCAGAGGAAAGGCAGTCCCAAACCATCCGTGCGCAAATAGCTGTCCTGCCATCCGTATCCTTCTTCTGTGGAAGGTTCCACCATCACTGCCGCAGCGCCATCACCAAAGATGGGGCAGGTGGCACGATCGGTATAGTCAACGATGGATGACATTTTGTCGCCACCGCATACAACCACTTTCTTGTAACGTCCGCTTTGAACCAAACCTGCGGCAGTGTCCATGGCATAGAGGAAACCGCAGCAAGCTGCCTGCATATCGATAGCGAAAGCATTCTTCATGCCCAAACGTCCGATAACTATACTTGATGTTGAAGGTATGTGGTAGTCAGGTGTTGTGGTGGCCATGATGACGCAATCAACCTCCTGAGGGTCTGTTCCGGTTTTTTCCAACAATTGTCTAACAGCCTTGCGTGCCATATAGCTGGTGCCAAGCCCTTCTTCATTGAGGATACGGCGTTCTTTGATGCCGATGCGGGTCATAATCCACTCATCATTGGTGTCGACCATTCTCGACAATTCATCGTTGTTGAGTACGTATTCAGGCACATAGCCACCTACGCCGGTGATGACTGCATTTATTTTTTCCATGTGCAGGGAATGTAAATTTCGTGGTTTGCATTAGCAGAAAACAGAAAACTATCCCTTACATCTGTAAACAAAAAAGTTTAAGAGCTATCACCTCCTTGGCGTTTCAGTCCCTGTAAACCGGCACTTAAGGCCGCATTGACCCATTTTGCTTACCGAAAAGGCACATGGCTTTTTCGGCTGGTTGAGCCTTGGCGTGCTATCGGGCAATTGTACATGAGAGGCGAAGCGTCAAAGAGCCTGATTGCTCTTAAACTATCTGTCTTTTTTGTTTCAGACGAGGGGTGTTCCGTTTTTTATTCGGCTACTTCCTTCTCAATGGCCAGTTTACCGCGATAATAGCCACAGCTGGGGCATACCGTGTGGTAGATGTGCCATGCACCGCAGTTGGGGCAGATAGCCAAAGTGGGGGCTACAGCCTTATCATGCGTTCTGCGCTTGAGTGTTCTCGTCTTGGATTGTCTTCTTTTAGGATGTGCCATTTTTCAGTTATTGTTTTGTTGTAAAAATTACGATGTTTGATTGCTTTTTGTTCACTCCGCTTCCGGAGCGTCTTTCAAAATGTAGCGTGTCATTTCCGGGTTGCATTCATCTTCGGGATGAACACGTTGAATAGGCATGGCTGTTTCTATGGCCTCATACAAATCCCATGAAAGGTCGTAACATGGATTATCCGCTTCCAAATATTGCATTTCCGGGTCGTCGCTCTCATGAGGTGGTGCATCTTTTACCTTCAATTCTGTTTCCGCTTGAACCGTCAATGTGAGCGGTTCCAAACAGCGGTCGCACAGCGTAACGACTCGTCCCTGCATTTGGGCCTGTATTTGGTATATGCAATCAGTCATGGCTTTCACCAGAATTTGAGCGTGAACATCCCCGCCGCTTATTTCTTCTTGCTCCAGGTCAGCAAAGAAGCGATTAGTCAGCTCAATCTCAAAACGGTAAGGCTGATTGCCCAATCGTGCTAAATTGATATGTAGGGGGTTCTCACTTTGCATAGCGGCTGCAAAGATAGAACAATGTGAACGAAGAGCAAAAAAAAATTGAAAGTTTTACATCTACTTCTGGATAACTCTTTTGCTTGTTTGTCAATTTCAAGTCATCTTTCTATCGCTTTTGAAGGTCCGATTGGAATAAATGTATATCGGCATTGGCTACTTGGGCTCGTGCCTTTTCAAACTAATCGGATGGTTGTTTTGAAAGGTGGGGATGGATTTCTTATAAGTCCAGGAGTTGTTTCGCCAACTCGTCGAGTTGTACAAAATTGTCGGCGACTTGTGAAGAGAACTTCACGCTGTGTCCGACTGGGCAGGCAAAGCGGAACAATCACGCCCAAAAAGCCCGAATCTGTTTTGAGAATGCGCTTCTCTCTCGCGCGCGTATACCATTTTAATTCCCCTAAAAAAGCATTCACCCCTTCACATAGTGTGTACTTTCGCCTGATTTTCAGGTGTTTTGAGTGTGAAGGCTTTGTTTTTCAAGCCTTCACACGGGCGGTGAATGCTTGTGAAGGGTTTAAAGAGAAGCCTTTACACTGGAAAAACCGCTGGAAATCAGGAGCTAATCGGTAAAAACGCCTTCTGTGGTGTGAATGCTTGAAAAATCAAGCCTTCACACTTGAAACTTCTGAAAATCAGCAAGAAACACGCTTCGTGTGAAGGGGTGAATGCTTTTTTTAGGATAAAAATACGTATATAAGTGGGTGAAATCTGGCAATAATCAACGCCGTGAAAACGAATGCATTTGTTTTCACGGCGTTGATAGATGTTAAGGTATCTACTTATCAAGGAATGTCAATCAACTTGTGTGTTTGAAGGGAAAGTCTCCATTCAGGATGTGCTTTGCAATAATCTACGGTTTGCTTGAGTATGGTCTTGTTATTTTCTGCGCATCCCGTGTCGCATGGCTGGAGAAATCTATGTTGGGTTAAGATGTGGCTGTAGTCGGGTAGGGGGCTTCCGGTGAATACTAATTTGATTTCGTCACACCGATTAATTATAATAGGTGTATTTCGGTCGGTTGCAAAGGCGTTTTTGGGAGAAAGGGTTATCCAATCAATGTTGGAGGGTATGCTGTGGGTGCCATTGGTTTCTATGGCAACGTATTTCCCCGCTTGGTGTAACCCGTCAATGAGTGAAGACGTTACTTGCAACGATGGTTCTCCGCCGGTTAGCACAATGTGCTTGGCCGGATAAGCTGCAACGGCCCGCAAAATGTCGGCCTCAGACATTTTATGACCGCTCTCGTGATGTGTGTCGCAGAAAGGGCAGCGAAGATTGCAGCCCGAAAAACGGATGAAAATGGCTGGTGTGCCTACATGGTAACCTTCGCCTTGCAGGGAATAAAAGATTTCGTTGACAATCATTGACTAAAAAACAATATGCTCACATCCCGGCTTGACATAACAGGCCGTGTTACCTTCTGATTCTTGAAATACCACTTTGTAGCACTGAGGTATTTGGTCGGCAATCCATTTTGCCAAATTTTCTGCCGTAGGATTAAAATCAAACAAATCGTTTAAATATTGGTGGTCCAATTTGTTTTTGATAAGCTGTTTGATTTGGCTGAAATCTACGACCATTCCGTTCTCATTCAGTTGTTCGGCTCTACAGTAAACCACGGCAATTCCATTGTGGCCGTGAAGGTTTCTGCATTTACTTTCATAATTTAGTTTCAGTTGGTGAGCAAAACCTATTTCTAAGCGTTTGGAAATATAATACATAAACGTGGGCTATATATAATGGTATAGGTTGCGTTCTCCGGTGTTAGGAGGGAGAAAACCATACTTTGTTTGTGTGCAAAAGTACGAGTTTTTCGACAGAACGGGTGCGTGATGGGGGTTGGAATGCACTTTTTTCAAACAAATCCTTTGTATTTTGGTCAAAAACAGGCGACAATGTTTGTTGATAATCAAAAAATACGTACTTTTGCGCCGCAATTTTGCAATTAAACAAAATCATTCATTCAAAACTTATGATGAATCAGTACGAGACCGTTTTCATTATGACTCCCGTTTTGTCTGACCAACAGATGAAGGAAACGGTCGAAAAATTCAAGGGTATTCTCGTTGCCGCCGGTGCCGAGATTATCAATGAAGAAGAGTGGGGCTTGAAGTCTATGGCTTATCCCATTCAGAAAAAGTCCACCGGTTTTTATCAGCTTCTTGAGTTCAAGGGCGAGCCTGTTGCATTGGCTAAGCTCGAAACAGCTTTCCGTCGTGACGAGCGTGTAATTCGTTTTCTCACCGTGAAGCTTGAGAAGTATGCAGCTGAGTATGCTGCCAAACGTCGTAACAAGTTTAACAAGAAGGAGGACTAAAACAATGGCACAAGCACAATCTGAAATTCGCTATCTGACCCCGCCCACCGTGGATGTCAAGAAAAAGAAATATTGCCGTTTTAAAAAGAGCGGTATCAAGTATATCGACTACAAGGATCCTGAATTTCTGAAGAAGTTCCTCAACGAGCAGGGCAAAATTCTTCCCCGTCGCATCACCGGCACTTCTTTGAAGTATCAGCGTCGCGTGGCTCAAGCCGTTAAGCGTGCTCGCCACTTGGCACTCCTTCCCTATGTAACCGATTTGATGAAATAAAACAGAGGAGGCAATAAGACTATGGAAATTATATTGAAAGAAAATGTTATTGGCCTGGGATTTAAGGACGATATTGTCAATGTGAAGAACGGTTACGGCCGTAACTATCTTATTCCCACCGGTAAGGCTGTCATTGCTTCTGAATCTGCCAAGAAAGTATTAGCAGAAAACTTGAAACAGCGTGCTCACAAGTTGGCTAAAATCAAAGCTGATGCCGAAGAGCTTGCTGCTAAGCTTTCAGCTGTGGAAACCTTGAAGATTGTAACCAAGGTGAGCGCCACCGGTGCCATCTATGGTTCTGTCAACAGCTTGCATATCGCTGACGCACTTGCCAAGTTAGGCTTTGAGGTTGACCGCAAGATGATTGAAGTTAAGGATGTGAAAGAAGTTGGTTCTTATCACGCCATCGTAAGACTCCACAAGGAAGTTTCTGCCGAAATTCCTTTTGAGGTTGTTGCCGAAACTGAAGGCGAGGCTTAAGCTTAAGTCTTTATCGTCTTATTCTAATAATGAAGTGCCGCATTCCATCATTGTGGAAAGCGGCACTTTTCAAATATGGCCAATATGCGCGTTTTTATTTATCTGTCTTTTGATGGCACAGCTTATCATGGGTGGCAAATCCAGCCTAACGCCATCAGTGTGCAGCAGCGACTGACAGAGTCGTTGACTATGCTTCTGCGTCAACCTACGGAAGTGGTGGGTGCCGGGCGCACTGATGCCGGGGTGCATGCCCACATGATGGTGGCCCATTGCGATGTGCCAGACAATACAGACCTTTCTTTGCTCTGTCATAAACTGAACAGAGTATTGCCTTCGGACATAGCTGTTTCGCGTGTGGTAAAAGTTGCTCCCCATGCACATGCCCGATTTGATGCTCAGGCACGTACTTACCATTATTGGATATATACTCGCAAAAATCCCTTCCGAAGTCATTATGCAACACGGATAACCTATTCGCTGGATTTCGATAAAATGAATGAGGCCGCAGCTTATTTGCTTACAGTGAGCGACTTTACGAGTTTTTCCAAATTGCACACAGATGTAAAGACCAATATATGCCATGTAACTCAGGCTCATTGGGGAAAAGTGGAGGAAGATTTGTGGCGTTTTGAGATTACGGCCGATCGCTTCCTGAGAAATATGGTGCGCTCTATCGTAGGCACGTTGATTGAAGTGGGGCGGGGAAAACTGTCGCTGGATGATTTTAAACAAATCGTCGCTTTGAAAAACAGACAAGCAGCTGGCGATTCGATGCCGGGGAATGCTTTGTCTTTAGTCCAAATCAAATATCATCCGGATTTGTTTCTGTAACAACAAACTTTGCAGAACTACATAAAAATAAAAGAAGGAGATTAACAAATCTCCTTCTTGGTGAGCCTCTTGTCGGATTCGAACCAACGACCCCGAGATTACAAATCACGTGCTCTGGCCAACTGAGCTAAAGAGGCGGGTGGGCAAGCTAACTGTATCGCGCCGCTACAACCAACTACCTTTGCTGCGGTCAAGCCCTGGAGGATTCGAAGGGAGCTGGCCGTACAGCACTTACCCATAGTAGCTGTAGGATTTATTTCCTGTTTGCGGGTGCAAAGGTGAGCAAAACTTTTTATATAACCAAAGGTTTCTGTTGCTTTTTTGTCAAAAACTGCGTTTTTATCATTTTAAGACAGTATATCAAACAGCAAATCCGGTGCATAAACTTACTGTTTCTGAACTTTACACCGTGTTGATTGTCCAGGAAGAGGAGGAGTTGGAGCTAATGTAAGAGCAGGTTGGAGATGTACTACTCCGTTTGCGGTAAATCTATCACGAGTCCGTCGTGAGCCAGGTGAACATTGGGAGGTAATTGGGCTGAAATTTCTGCGTGAAGGCCCATTTGGTGAGAGGCATGTATAAGGTAAGTTTTGGCGGGGTGAAGCGTTTCAACAAGCGCCAGTGCCTCGCCCAAAGTTTGGTGCGATGGATGCGGAGTAATTCTTAATGCGTTGATGACCAGCAGAGACAGTCCTTTCAAGTGTGGTATTTCGGATTCCGGCAAACGGCTCATGTCAGTGATGTAGGCCCATCGTTTGCCTTGTCTGTAAGCTGTGATGGGCAGTCGGCCATGCCATACGGTGAAAGGCTCGATTTTTTCATCGCAGATGGTGAAAGCTTGATGGGACTGGAGGGTATGTAAATGTATATCCGGCACCCCCGGGTATTTGTTCTCCACAAAACAATAAGGCATTCGTTCCTTTTGGTGTGCAGCGCAGAGTTTATCTGCATAAATGTCTATGGGACCGTATTGGCAATAAGGTCTCAAATCGTCCAATCCTCCTACGTGGTCGTAGTGCTCATGTGTAAGGAGGACGGCGCGGATGGGCTGTTCGCGCACGGAGGGCGGCAAAGCCAGCATTTGCGAGCGGAAATCCGGGCCGCAGTCAATCAGCACCAATCCTTTTGCAGTTTCCCAAAGAACTGAGGACCTGAAACGTCGGTCGTTCGGGTCGTTTGAACTGCATACGGGACAATGGCATCCTATTTGGGGAACTCCGGTGCTGGTACCGGTGCCTAAGAAATGGAAACGCATAGTTTTTTAGATGATGTTAGCTTCAGGCTGAATGTCGATGCCAAATTTCGTTCGTACATCTGCTTGAATGGCTTGTGCCAGCTTCCAAATATCTTCGCCTTTGGCCCCTCCTAAATTGACTAATACCAATGCTTGTTTGGGATATACCCCGGCAGGTCCCAAACTTTTGCCTTTCCATCCACATTGTTCTATGAGCCACCCGGCCGGTATCTTCACACCGTTAGGTAGTATGTAGTGAGGAATTTCCGGATAAGTAGCTTGTAACTGCGTAAAAGTATCTGTGTCAACTACGGGATTCATGAAAAAAGAACCGGCACTCCCTATTTCTGAAGGGTCGGGCAGTTTGGCACGTCGGATATCCATAATCACTTGTCGGAGTTGTGATGCCGTAACCTTAGAGGGATGCCATCCTCGTGCTTCCAGTTCGTGAGTGATGGCACCATAGTGCAGTTCGGGCTGGAAATGTAGATTAAGGCGGTAAACTACATGCGTGACTATATACCGGTTCCTCAATGTATGTTTGAAGACACTACTGCGATAAGCGTATTGACATTCTTCAGCATGAAAGAGGTAAATCTTTCCGGTGGCCACTTCGATTGTTTCCACCCGGTCGATGAATCGCGAAGCTTCTATTCCGTAAGCTCCGATGTTTTGTACTGCTGATGCCCCTACCTCTCCGGGGATGAGTGAAAGGTTTTCCAGTCCATAAAAGCCGTGTCGTACACAATAGTCCACAAAATGGTCCCAATCTGTCCCGGCTCCCACTCTGAGCCACACCTGTTGCTCATTGCGCTCCACCTCTTCTATGCCCAAAATGCGGGAGTGCAAAATAGTGCCTTCGTAATCATGGGTGAAAAGCAGGTTGCTGCCTCCGCCAATGTGCATCCACTCTGTGCCGGCGAGTTGCGGCAACTTGTTTTGCAGCTGTTCTATAGAATGATATTCAAAAAAATCCCGGCATGAGGCATCTATGCCAAAAGTATTGTGTTTAAGCAAAGAATACATAACTTTCAGAAGTAGGTGAGTAAAGAAATTGATGAATGAGATGGACTGGTGACTGGTTGCGAAACCAAAGAGTGGTGCGGAAAGCAGGAGTGGTGTCCCTGAATGAGCGGGTTAATTGCTTGGGACAAAACTGCCTGAAACAACGTTCTCTATGTCAACTCCTTAGTTTTCCAGTTGTTCCAGCAGCCAAGTATTTCCGCTGCGGATAAAGGTGAGAGAACATCCCATTCCCCCTGATGGGCTGCACAACATCAGCACCCGTCGCCGAGCGTTGCCGTAGCTTTGTCCATAATTGATGTTTGTGATGGTACCTTTGGGCAAGGAAGGTCGGTAGTCCGGCCATTGACTTACATCAAGCAGGCCCTCGATTGTCTGGAAGTTGTCTGAGTCGTACGTTTTAAACTTGAAGGGATCAGTAATGTGTAAACTTTGGAAACGAGGGCTGGAAGAGAACTGTCTGTAAAACTCATAAAAGTCACTATTGATATTTTCGCTCATCCTGTGAGTGTTGAGTCCGGTGAGTCTCCACAACCCATTGATTTTGTGAAAGAAGTATTGTTTTACGCGTTTCTGGTCGAGATAGACACTTTCCACTACCACGCGATGGAGTGAGGTGTCTTTTTCTGCTTTGATGGATTTGGCGTTGTCAAAAATGATGGTGTACACGTCCTGCTTGCTATATAAACGGTCAAACTGCCATGAAGAACGCGGTATGGGGTGATTGGTACCGTCAACGATGTTGGGCAGGGGAAAATCAGTGCGCGCCATTTGAAAACGCGGGTTGCGCATGAAAGAGTAAATGAAGTCATCGAACAAGCCGTCGGCTGCCCGGGGTGGTTCCGGTATGGAATCTTCCGCACGTTGGGGCACACTGTCTGCTCCGGTTGGTATCGTGTCATGATGTTCTGTGTCCGAAGCCACGGGTTTTCCATCATGGCACGAAATGCAAAGCCACAAAAGAACAGAAAGACAGAAAAAGGTTCTCATATATATAATCCCTTTATATGATTTCCGGGTAAGGCGGGTCGAAACTTTCGCTTCTTCCTTTCTTTCCTGCGAAAAACGGGACAAAAGTAAGGCTTTTCGTTGTAAGGAAAACTTAATTGCAAAGAAATATTTACCTTTGCGCCATAAAGGCAGCACCATTGTTGACCGATGTGAGTTGCGACTGTCGGTCATCTGCTCCTTTCTTTGAGAAAAACAGTGTTCTCTTTCCAAGTCAAAGTGAACTGCTATCAAGTTCCTGAAGTGGTCAATCGATATGATGAACCAGGAGTAAAAAACTTTCGGTTAGTCGGATTGTCATGGTAGATGTGCCAAGAGAAAGTGAACCTTCAACTAATAATCTTAATCATGTTGATAGAAAAAATCGAATCGCTGTTGGGCGAGGTGGCTGGTTTACAGGCAGCCGACACGAAGGAACTCGAAGAGCTCCGCATCAAATATTTGAGCAAGAAAGGGGTTGTCAACGACCTGATGAGCCAATTCCGAGATGTGCCTGCCGAACAAAAGCGTGAAATAGGCATGAAGCTCAATGAGCTGAAAACGTCTTTACAGGATAAGCTGAACGAATTGCGTCAGGCTTTGGCCGTACAGGAAGACGACCATGCAGATTTAGACCTTACCCGCACGCCTTATCCCATAGCTTTGGGCACACGCCATCCGCTTTCCATTGTCAAGAACGAGATAATCGACATCTTTTCGCGTTTAGGGTTCAGCATGGCTGATGGTCCTGAGGTGGAAGACGACTGGCACGTGTTTTCTTCCATGAATTTTGCCGAAGACCATCCGGCTCGCGATATGCAGGATACGTTCTTCGTGGAGCAGCATCCGGACATCGTGCTGCGCACTCATACGAGTTCTGTTCAAAGTCGAGTGATGGAGCATGCGCAACCTCCCATCCGAGTGATTTGTCCGGGACGTGTTTACCGCAACGAGGCTATTTCTGCACGAGCTCACTGCTTCTTCCATCAAGTGGAGGGACTTTACATAGATAAAGATGTGAGCTTTACCGATTTAAAGCAAGTGCTTCTCACGTTTGCCCGCGAAATGTTTGGTGCTGATACAAAAATCCGTTTGCGCCCCTCTTATTTCCCCTTCACCGAGCCCAGTGCGGAGATGGACATCTCGTGTAACATTTGCGGTGGCAAGGGATGCTCCTTCTGTAAACAGACAGGATGGGTGGAGATTTTGGGATGTGGCATGGTAGACCCGAATGTGCTGGAAGCTAACGGCATTGACAGTAAAGTCTATAAAGGCTATGCTTTCGGTATGGGCGTTGAGCGCATCACCAATTTGAAATATCAAGTGAAAGACCTGCGCCTCTTCTCTGAGAACGACGTTCGTTTCTTGGATGAGTTCATGGCTGCCAATTAAACTTGAAACATAGATTTTTTCTAGAGGATGTTCTGTACTGATTGTTTAATTAAATTACAGAACATCCTTGATTTTTATGTACTTTCCTTGTAAATTTATTCCACATTTCTTTTTCTCTCCATGATATACCAAACTCGCTTGTGGCTTGAAGGAGTCTTCAATTATTGGGGCATCAGTCCTGAATGGGACACGCGGCTGGCACAGATTACGCTGGTTACTTCTATTCTTCTGGTGTCTCTTCTGTTGGCTTATATCGGTCGCAAAACGTGCGTGCCTGTCATTTTGGCTTTTGTGAAGCGTACCCGGGTAAGGTGGGACGATTACCTGATCAATCGCCCTGTGCTTGAGGCTCTTTTTCAAATTCTTCCGAGTTTGATAGTTTATTCTTTATTGCCGTTGTGCTTTGATTCTCACGAAGGAACGACCTTTTTGTTAATCTTTAGGTTGACCCAAGTGTACATAGCTTACAGCACTATATTGTTGGTAACGGCATTTCTGAAAAATCTCTGTATAGTGGCCGGCGAGCATTTCGGTATGCACCATTTTATTGGCGTTCTTCAGTTTCTCCGTCTGCTTACTTTTTTTCTGGGTGGCATCATCATGTTGGCATATCTCTTCGGTTACAACCCCATTCGGGTGATAGCCGGCTTGGGAGCTGCGGCCACGGTGCTGATGTTGGTTTTCAAAGACTCCATATTGGGCTTGGTGGCCGGTATTCAGCTTTCCATGAACAAGATGCTGAAAGTGGGCGATTGGGTAACGATAGACAAACTCGGCATTAACGGAATTGTTGAAGAATTGTCGCTTACTACAGTGAAAATCCGCAATTTTGATAACACCATATCCACTGTACCACCTTACACATTGGTGAGCGATTCTTTTCAAAACTGGAATGCCATGTACGCAAAAGAGGCCAGGAGTATACGGAAAACAATTTTCGTGGACGTGCGTTCCATCTCTTTTGCCAATCAGGAATTGATAGACCACATTAGTTCCAAATATGGTGTGGTGGTCACCCCTTCTGCCGACACTTCCATCACCAATTTGACGCTGTTTCGGCATTTCATTATGGAAAAGCTGCAAAAAGATGCCCGTGTCAGCCGGGAGCCTTGGATTTTGGCGCGTCAATTAAACGGTACTCCCAATGGCGTCCCCGTGGAGCTATGGTTCTTTTCGCGTAACACAGATTTTGTGCCTTTTGAAGATTTTGCTTCGCAGTATATGGAGTTTTTCATCGCCTCCATGGCCGATTTTGGCTTGCGGGTGTTCCAGTTGCCGGCCGGAACCGATTTATCTTGGGCAGCATTGGCCGGTAAATAACGAATACTCCGCTTTTTTATATACCTTTGCGAGCGGATTGCAATACATACATTTATGAACAGAGTAAATCCTTTCAAGGGGCAGGGTATAGCACTCGTAACCCCTTTTACTACAAGCGGTCAAGTAGATTTCGAAGCCTTGGCACGATTGGCCGAAGGTCAGATACAAGCCGGTGTAGACTTTCTTTGTGTGCTGGGAACCACAGCCGAAACGCCCTGTTTGGATGCCCAAGAGAAAAAGGCTATTGTTGAAACGATTGTCCGTGTCAATGCCGGCCGTGTGCCCCTTTTGTTGGGTGCCGGAGGTAACAATACTGCCGAAGTCGTAGCCAATTTGAATAATAATTGTCCCACCGGGGTGGATGGCGTGTTGATTGTGACACCCTATTACAATAAGCCTTCACAGGAAGGCTTGTTCCAACACTTCAAGGCTGTGAGTGATGCCAGTCCCTTACCCGTTGTCCTGTACAATGTGCCGGGAAGAACGGGAGTGAACCTTGAAGCTGAAACCACTTTGCGCATAGCCCGCGAATGTCCTAACGTGGTGGCTGTGAAGGAAGCCTCCGGTAAAATCGGCCAAATAGAAGAAATTATTGACCGTGCACCAGAAGGTTTTGAGGTGTTGAGTGGCGATGATGCCATTACCTTTGAGTTGCTCACATTGGGAGCCAAAGGCGTGATTTCCGTGGTAGGAAACGCCTATCCTGCTGAGTTTGGCAGCATGATTCACGCCGCACTTCAAGGCGACTTCAATCAAGCATTGCAGATGCACCGCCGGCTCGTGAAAGCGTACAAGCTTCTGAGTGTAGACGGCAACCCGTCAGGCGTTAAATCGCTTCTTTCCATACAGGGCAAAATGGCGAATGTCCTTCGCCTTCCTTTGGTGCCTGCAAGGAAAGAAACATTTGAGGCTTTGTTGAAGTTTGATGGGCTGTTTCGGGATGCCACAGCCTGTGAATGCCAACAATAGCGAATAGTTCTCCACACCTTGTTTACCATTCAAAGAGCGGAATTTAGCCAACGCGAAATGTAGCATTTTGAGTGTGTGTCATTTTGCAATCGAAGGGTAGGGGTGAAGCCAGGGAGTGCAACCGCTTGGAACAAAGTTTTTCGCAGACTGCTTATAGAACCTCAGGAAGCAACAACTCGGCGATTTGCGCTGTACAAGTCCCGAACTATTTTTCTCTACTCGCCGAGTTGAAAAAAATAGTTCGGGACTTGTAAGTGTAAAGCCGGAGAAAGTTCGGGGAGCGGCAGAACCATACAGTCAGCAGGAATAAGGAGGTCCTGCCGAACCTGCGGTATGGTGGGTATGAAGGCAGATGAGCTTTTACCACCTGATGAGCTTACTATATATACGTGTTTTTGTCTTTTGAAAAAAGGTTCATTCCTTCATAAGTATATCTCTTGTTCTTGATTTTCAGCATTTTTCTCTATGAATGATTTGATTTTGAAATATTCATCAATCGTTCATCCTTTCAGGTCGCTTGGCGGATGAATGATGTGCTGATGGAAATGAATGAAAGATAGACCCTCAAATCCTTCATTGTGGAAACTGCTGGAAATCAGCAATAAAGATGCACAAATGAAGGATTGAACCTTTTTTTGAAGGTAAGAATTACGTATATAGTGTATGAAAATCGGCTTCTGCATATAGCCTGTAAAGCCTGAATTTCAAGTGTGCTATTGTTGTCAAAAACGTGAGTGGCAAATAACCTACCGGAGCAGTGTCCGGTGAGTAACTTTCTTCGCTACCTTTGGCCACTTATTTGTTGCCCATTCCCAACTTGTCGATGATGGTACGGTTGAGTCGTCGCAAGTCCTGGCCTGTACGGTTGAGAAATGCTTCCGGTAATGTCTTCCATTCATTAAAGAATACCGGTAGCAGCTGAAGCAAATTCATTTTGGATTCAGCGCGAGGTTTATTCGGTTTGTCGGGGTTCACAATGACGTTGAAAGCATGGCGCTCAATGGCCACATCAATTATTTCGCCCGTCCAAAACGGATCGCCGTCGAAGTGAGCCACGCCTTCGCTCTCACGACGAATGCGAAGTTTGGAAGCCTGAAATGTTTTGACGTGACTGTTGGCCGGCAAGGTGCCATTGAACAGTTGTAGGGCCACTTGCGGTGCCTCAATGGCGTTGAAGGGTTCCATCACCACTACATCCAGCAACCCGTCCTTCATGCTGGCGTAGGGAGCAATAAAGGCATCGTTGCCATACTGCGAAGCATTGGCGCAAGCAATGAGAAATGCTTTACAACTCTCTGTGCCTTTTTCGTCTTCGATGATATAAGGTTGCGATTTGTACATAAGGCCGGACCGGAGTGTGTTTTCCACATAAGTCAACAGCCCTCTTCTGCCGGCAGAAGCAAATTTTTCGCAAATAAAAGCATCAAATCCCACTCCGCATGTACAGAAAAAAGGTCTTCCGTTGATGGTGCCATAATCAAGTGTATGCACTACATCGCGATTGATAATCTCTATGGCTCGTGTCGGTTCCATTGGAAGTGCCAAATGGCGTGCCAATCCGTTGCCTGAACCACAGGGAACAATACCCAGCGCGGTATTTGTATGTACCAAAGCCCGGCCTACTTCGTTGACTGTTCCATCTCCCCCGACAGCCACTACCACATCAATACCTCGCCCCACGGCTTCGGCAGCCAGCAAACTGGCATGGCCGGCATATTCGGTATAAACCAGTTCTACATCGAACAAGTTCTTGTCGGTAAGGTTTTTAGCCAAATCTGCAATACCCTGTTTGCGCTGTGTGCCGGAAATGGGATTAATGATATAGCGAATTTTTTTTGTCATAGGATTATTATCTGTTAGGGTAGTGAAGCTTATTCCACTTGGGTTTGCAAAGATAGTGCAAGGTGAGTGCAATAAAAAATGCAAAGCTTTAGGATTTGCATTTTCTGTGCCGAGCTGCAGCCTATTTTATGCAAAGATAGTGCAAGGCGAGCGCAATAAGCTTGCTTAGATTGCCGAGCCGCCGCCTATCTTATGCAAAGATAGTAGATTTTTGAGTTGGGAAGTCGAAGTGAGGAAAAGTTTATCTGATACGACAGTTGAACACAAAAGATGATACAGACCAACATCCACGTTTTTCAACACAAATATACATTGTTAAATAAGTAGGAAGGGAAAAAGTCGCACAATTTGAGGCTCAACGTGCATTTTTCTCTTGGATAATTAAACTTTTTATAAGGAATTGCGTACCTTTGCCCAAAATAATAGTCGAGAAGCCTAAAAATCAATAATAATTAGGCTATCCTTAGAACCTACTTTACAAATGGGAATTTTACAAGAAAGATTAGCTAAGTACACCTTACCCCAGCAATATCAAGCAAAAGGTGTGTATCCCTATTTCCGTGCCATCGAAGGCAAACAAGGTACAGAAGTTGAAATGGGCGGCCATCATGTGTTGATGTTTGGCTCTAATGCTTATACAGGACTTACGGGCGATGAGCGCATCATTCAGGCCGGTATCAAAGCAATGGAGAAGTATGGCTCCGGTTGTGCGGGTTCTCGTTTCTTGAATGGTACACTCGATCTCCACGTGAAATTGGAGAAAGAGTTGGCCCAATTTATCGGAAAAGATGATGCTTTGTGCTATTCTACCGGTTTTACGGTTAACTCCGGCGTTATTTCTTGCCTGACCGGTCGCGAGGATTACATCATTTGCGATGACCGCGACCATGCTTCCATTGTAGATGGCCGCAGACTGTCCTTCTCCACTTGCTTGAAGTATAAGCATAACGATATGGTCGATTTGGAGCGTCAGCTTCAAAAATGCGCTCCGGAAGCCGTGAAACTTATCGTGGTGGATGGCGTGTTCTCCATGGAAGGTGATTTGGCCAATCTCCCCGAAATCGTGAAACTTAAACATAAGTACAATGCCACCATCATGGTAGACGAAGCACATGGTATAGGTGTGTTTGGTCGTCAGGGACGTGGTGTTTGTGATTACTTTGGGCTTACGGCTGAAGTGGACCTCATCATGGGTACTTTCAGCAAATCGCTTGCTTCTATAGGTGGTTTTATCGCAGCTGACGAAAGTATTATCAACTGGTTGCGACACAACTCACGCACTTACATATTCTCTGCTTCCAATACTCCCGCTGCTACAGCCTGTGCCATGGAAGCACTGCATATCATTCAGCAGGAGCCCGAACGAATAGAAGCATTGTGGGATGTTACCCGCTATGCTCTGAAACGTTTCCGCGAAGAAGGATTTGAAATCGGTGAAACAGAATCGCCCATCATTCCTCTCTACGTTCGCGACACAGAGAAAACTTTCGTGGCTACAGCAAGAGCTTTTGATGAAGGGGTCTTTATCAATCCCGTGATACCTCCTGCCTGCGCACCACACGACACTTTGGTCCGTGTGGCACTCATGGCTACGCACACCAAGGAACAAGTGGACCGAGCAGTAGCAGCTCTTGGTAAGGTGTTCCGTGAACTGGACATTATTAAATAAGTATATCCTTTAACTCATATTCATTTTCTGCCTTATGGAAAAAAGCGCACTACAGATTGCACGTGCCGCCTACCAGCCCAAGCTCCCTGCCGGTTTGCGTGGCAATGTTAGCATCAAAGAAGGAGCACCCACTGAAAGCGTTGGCGATCAGGAGGATATAAAGAAACTCTTCCCCAACACTTATGGGATGCCTCTCGTTGAGTTTGTACCCACTAACGAAAAGAAGGAATATGCACCGATGAACATCGGTATCATTCTTTCCGGTGGCCAGGCTCCCGGCGGACACAACGTAATCTGCGGCCTTTACGACGAACTCAAAAAACAAAATGCTGCCAACAAACTTTACGGCTTCCTCATGGGCCCCGGCGGGTTGGTTGACCACAAGTATATAGAGCTTACCGATGCCATTATCGATGAATACCGCAACACCGGCGGTTTCGACATGATTGGTTCGGGACGTACCAAACTGGAAGAAGAAAGCCAGTTTGAAAGCGGACTTGAAGTGATTCGTGAATTGGGTATCAAAGCGGTAGTGATTATTGGTGGTGATGATTCCAATACCAATGCTTGCGTCTTGGCTGAATATTATGCTGCCCATAACTATGGCGTGCAAGTAATTGGTTGCCCCAAGACTATCGATGGTGACTTGAAGAATGAACAGATTGAAACTTCTTTCGGTTTCGATACGGCTTGCAAAACTTACGCTGAAGTTATTGGTAATATTCAACGTGATGCCAATTCTGCCCGCAAATATTGGCATTTCATCAAACTCATGGGCCGTTCTGCCAGCCACATCGCTTTGGAATGTGCATTGCAATGCCAACCCAATGTCTGCATCGTAAGCGAGGAAGTGGAAGAGAAGAACCAGACGCTTGATGACATCGTTACCTACATCGCCGGCGTAGTGGCCAAACGCGCTGAAGCCGGAAACAATTTTGGTACGGTGCTTATTCCCGAAGGACTGATTGAGTTCATTCCTGCCATGAAGAAGCTCATTGCTGAACTGAACGACTTGCTGGCTACTCCTGAAGCAGCTAATGTGGCACCGGCAGAACAACGTGCTTGGATTCTCTCGAAGCTTTCAGCTGACAATGCTGCAATCTATGAAAGCCTGCCCGAAGGTGTGGCCAAACAGCTCACCATGGAGCGCGACCCGCACGGAAATGTACAAGTTTCGCTCATCGAAACAGAGAAACTTCTCTCTGAAATGGTTGCTGTTAAGCTTGCTGTTTGGAAGGCAGAAGGTAAGTTTAAGGGCAAATTTGCCGCTCAACACCATTTCTTCGGTTATGAAGGACGTTGTGCTGCTCCCTCTAACTATGACGCAGACTATTGCTATGCGCTTGGCACCAGTGCTGCTCAGTTGGTAGCCAACGGTAAGACCGGTTATATGGCTATTGTAAAGAATACTACTGCTCCTGCCGAACAGTGGATTGCCGGCGGTGTGCCCATCACGATGATGATGAACATGGAGCGCCGCAATGGTAAGATGAAGCCGGTTATTAAGAAAGCATTGGTTCGTTTGGACGGTGCTCCCTTCAAAGAGTTTGCTGCTCACCGTGAAGAATGGGCTGAAAAAACTTGCTTTGTATATCCCGGCCCCATCCAGTACTTTGGTCCTACTGAAGTATGCGACCAATGCACTGTAACGCTGAAGCTCGAACAAGGTAAGGCTTAATTTTCCTACTTGCTCTTTTAGTGAGAGTGTTTATTTAAAAAGCAGAGGATGCGGTTCCGAAATGGAATGCATCCTCTGCTTTAGGTTTTGGGGTTATGTCCAGTTGATTTGCAAGTGTGGAACAAAGGGTTAATGCTTGGGGTTGGCATTTTATCTGGCCGGCAAAAAGTGGGAATGCCACGATTGTGTCAGTTGACAAAATTCCACGAGATACCCAAACGAAAGGTGAGTCTGTTGAGTGGGTAGTGGGGAACAAGGAACGGATTGCCGGAGCCGGCTTTATAGTTTACATGGGAAGCCATGATGTAGAACCGGGTACGCTTGAGGTGAAAGTTTGCATAGGCGTTGATAATGGGATAGTTGCCTATGGAGGTGTAATATGCAGCATCTTGTACTGCATATTGTCCGATGATGGGGGAATAAGCCGGTGCATGATAACGTGTGAAGTAGCGGAGATCTGCTCCTAATTCGGTGCGTAATACACGAGCTAATCGGAATAGCAGATAAAGGTTGGAATAGCAGTTAAGAGCCGGTACGGGAAGTACGGATTGATGACTTGAAGTTTGCCAGGTCAGTTCGTTATCCCAATGAAGCACTCCCCATTGAAGTGGTTGCCTAAGTGTAACAGAGAGGAGTTGTACCCCTCCGGAAGCTTGCGCTACAGAGGCGGCATGTCGATAGGTGGTAGTGCCATCTGCTCCTTCTGTCGGACTGAGTGTTTCTTGAAAATACACGTAGTTGTTTATGTGTTCCAATGTGGCTGTGAGCGAAGTGGAACGGTAGCGCAACGTAGCTTCTGCTTTACTACGCATTTGTTTGTGAAGATTATCCTTGTCCCACCAAGCATTGCGGGCATGATAGTGGCGATAATAAAAAGAAGGAAGTTCGTTGCGTATTTGACCGTGAAGTTCAAAGTGAAGACTGTCATTAAGCAAGGGAATGCGCAAGGCTGCCTCAGCCTCAGCGTTGAATTCGCCCCATTCCGAACCGGTGGTGCGCAATTCACCCAGTAATCGGAGGCGTAATCGAGGGTGCTGCTCTGTGAGCACCTGGGCTCCCACTGTGAAGTAATTTTCAGTGTATTGTGATGGCGCTATGAGATTATCTGCGTGGGGCAAACGAAATCTAAAGCGAGCCAACTCGTGTTTCCCAAACAGCGTCAGGCCTGCTTTCATCCAAGGATTGAATCCTTCATGAAAATGAACTGCAAGTGTATTCTCAACACCTAAATGAGAAGTTTTGTCATTGGCGGAATCGCCAGGTAAATAGAATTCCTCAAAATATCCGGGATTGTTTACCGTGTTGTTAGTGTGAGCTTGAAATTTGCGCGCATCTCCGGTTAGCCGAAAGGTATGTATGAAAGAAGTAACGGGGATGAATCGTGCCTGAATTTGGAGAGAGTCTTCCGGGAGGCTGTTCAATGTATCAAAAGAAAGCGCTCCAGATTTTTCAGTCTGTAAACCGCGAGGTATACGCGGTATTCGCGGAGTGCGTTGGCCGGTTGAATCGGATTTGACAGAATGTAATGTCAAAGGTTTTTCTTGTGCTTGGCTGTCTTTCTTTGATGGTACAGTCGGAGCTTTAACTTCTTTTCCCTTTGCGTCTTGGTAACGAGTGAACCCCAAACTGTAACGGTGAGTAAGGAAAAGTTCTGTACCGTCAGTCTTATTCCATGCACGTGACAAGTTGACGGGCATATCACCTGTTCCATATCGTGTGGGGAAACTTTCAGGGCGATTGACGTAATCATCATTTTCTATACCGCCGTTCTCCCTGTTCTTAATGAAATGCCTTTTGACATAGGCATGAAGTTGATAACGTGGGCCAATGTAGGAGGTAAAGAATGTGCCGTTGAACAAGGCTGTCGATTGCGCGTCGTAATAACCTCGTCCATAGGCATAATCTGTCTTAAAACCCAATCCCAACCGTTTGCCGGCATTGACGGAAAAGAGTGCGGTTATGCGGTCTTCACCATTTGTCTTATTGCCGCACGAATGATATGTAATGTTCGTAAAGGGGGATAGCGTGTTGGTGAAAAGTACTTGGCTCGGAGTGGTAAGAAAATAATCGTAAGGAGTGTAAAAGATGAAAGGTGTCTGCTGCATGTTCACTTCTTGCAGAGAAAAAAGTCGACCTATGCGCGGCGCACCAAGATTGCCTGTGAAATTATATTGTCCGGTTGGTCCATCGGTGGCATTCTCATTTTGAAAACCATGGGGAATGGTGTCATAAGCAGCGGGCTTTATGCTACCAAAACGAGGCTCGATGGTCCAGGCATATATACCTTCAGGTACATCTGTCGTTTCGGTTTCGTCATTATCAAAGCCTCCTTGGCGTTTGGACTGTTCGTATTGTTCATCCACAGGATGTAATGCCTGAGCATGAAGTATGATAGGAAAAAAGAAGAGCAGAAAAGGAAAGATATGTTGCATGCTTACGTTTCAATAGAGGAGGAAATAAAATTACTATTGGTAACGAGGAAGAATGGAAACGGCTGTTTCATCACCCAAGTTGATGGCTTTTTGCAAATATTGAACGGCTTTAGCCTTCTGCCCTAATTCTCCGTGAGCAATACCGAGAATGCGGTAGCAATCCGGGTTTTCGGGCAAATCAATCAGCAGTTTTGTTGCTGCATCAATGGCTGGTTGAAACTCACCCACACGGAGCAGGATGAATGCTTCATCAAGTCGGTAAGGCAGAGGAGCAGATGAAGTGGCAATGGCTGTACGAATGTCATCAAGGGCTTGTTGGTACATATGGGCCTCCATTTCAGCTTGGCTTCGCAGGGCATAGAAACGATCGGTAAGGTTTCTTGGGCCGACAGCTTTTTCATATTCGTTGTAATCGGCCACTGCATCACGATAGCGAGATACACGTAACAGCCGAACTGCCCGTTCAAGATGATAGGCTGCATCTTGTACACTAACGGGACGTGGCAGATAAGCTATACAACTATCAAGGAGAGATATTACCCCAAGAGAATCTGTACCTGTAAGCTCCAAACTGCGGGCTGCAGAAAAAAATGTTGAGGCTGATGCAAATCGTTTGTCATTACAAGTTTGTAAGAAACTATGGTATGCTTGCTCATACCTTTTGGCTGAGAATTGACAATTTCCCTGTTGCATCAAATAAAGCGTGTGCGGGTTGAGACTGTATGCTTTGGCAGCTTCTGTTTCTGCTCTGTAAAGGGTCCAACCGGGATACGGAGGTATCGTGTCGCTTTGTTGAGCAAAGGCTCGGTATATCATATTGCTAATTTGGTAATGCACAGCATCTTCCGTCATAGAAGTTGTATCTGTGGAAGAAGCTGCAATTTGCAAGGCACGTGTGAAGTCTTTTTCACTGGCTGCATATTGTTTGTGTTGGGCGGCATAGGCAGAACGGTTGATGTAACCATCTGCCATTTGGGGATAGGCTTCTATGAAATCATTATATGCTGTGTGAAGCGAAAGGGTATCGGAAGATGGAATCATAAATATGTATGCTGATGCATCTTTGGCGTTATCAGGTAACGCTTTGGGGATGTTGATAGCACGCAAATCCCTATTCAGCGCTGAAGTCGGTGTGATGGAAAGCTGAGAAATGAAACGCGCATCAATGGCGCAAGCCGTTGTGGCTTGCTTTTGTACATTACGCTGAACGAATGCTACTAATTGCCCTTCGCTTCCCAACATTGGCAGTCCAATATTGGCTGTTTCGTTTGGAACTGAAGTATGATAGTATTGATAGGGCGGATAACTTTCACACGAAGTGATTTGGACTGTAGTAGGCTGTTTCTTCTTTCCCCAATTAACAGGAGGAAGAAGTAATTGGCTATTTGATGTTGCTTCTTTTTCAGTTAAAGAAAAATATTCAGCTTTAGCGACATCCTTCACTTGGAATTTTACCAAATCAGTGGTGGCATTGGCTCCTAAAATTCGCGCTACTCGATAACTTTTTCCTTTAAAATCAACAACTTCAGCACGGAATGCTCCTTGGAGTGTAGCGTAACTTGTGACTCCTTGACCATCAGGAGTTAGACAACAAGCAATTCCGCTTCTTAATAGTTGCCCTTGAGCATCATAAGCGTAAATATGCCACATGGCTTTGAAATAGTTTGCAGCATCGACTGCGCCTTCGGAAGCAGTTAGGGAATAAGGAGTCAGTGCGGTGCAACAAAGAGATATGATGAGGAGGAGATGTTTCATTGTGATAGTTTTATAGGATTATTGGGGTATGGATGCTTTATAGTTGGAGTAGCGATTTTGCATTGTTTATTGCAGCTTCAGTCAGTTCTTGTCCGGATAGCATATGGGCTATTTCGTTGATACGTTCTTCCGCTGTTAAAGGACGGATATAGCTCCGTGTTGCTTCTGTATTTTCTTCTTTGTATACACAGAAATGATGTGTTCCTGCTGCTGCAATTTGGGGCAGGTGAGTGATGCAGATGACTTGGCAATTTTCTGCTATCTGTTGCATTACACGAGCCATTTTTTCTGCCATGTTGCCGGAAACTCCTGTGTCTATTTCATCGAATATGATGGAAGGTAGATGGGTGCGGCGACTGATGAGTGCTTTGATGGCAAGCATGAGCCTGGCTATTTCACCACCTGAGGCAATTTCACTGACATCCTGAGGGGGTATGTTTTTATTGGCGGAAAAGAGAAAAGTTACGCGGTCGGCACCAGTTTCATCGGGTTCTGAGCGAGGAGTTAGTTGAATGGCAATTTGAACATGAGGCATTCCCATGGATTGAAGCGAAAGCTTAAGTTCTTTTTCAACCTGGCGTGCAGATTTTTCTCTTGATTTTGTTAGCTTTTCGGCCTCTGTATCTCGCTGCGTGCGCAGTTGATCGACTATTTCCTTCTGTAACCTAATGGATTCGTCTATGTGGAGAACCGCATCAACTCGTTGGCGCAGGGCTTGGGCATGCTTCAGCAAATCCTCGATGCTATTTACATGGTGCTTATGTTCAAGATTGTAGATTGTACTTAATCTATCCTCAACAAAGGATAAACGTTGAGGATCAAAGTTGGTGTAGAGGGCTTTTTGCTCCAATTCAGCTTCGATATCTTCCAACTCTATACGCAGACTGTGCAATCTATTGGCTAAATCGTCTGCGTCTACATAATGTGATGTAATTCGTTGCAAGGCATCTTCGGCTTGTCGGATTGCTTGAAGTATATTGAAGTTGTCGGAACTGATAAGCGATTGGGCGGTAAAGAGTGCTTGTCGGATGTCTTCTGCATGACTTAGGAGTTGTTGCTCTTCTTCCAATTCTTCCTGCTCTTCAATGTTGAGATTGGCCTCTTCAATTTGGTTGAGCTGAAATTGAATGTATTCCTGGTCAGCTTTATCTTGTTTTGCCTGTTCCGTCAGTTTGCACAGCTGGTTTTCTGCTTGTTTATACTTTCTTTGGATTTCCAGATAGCCGGCGTGTAGATTGGAGGGTGTAGCCATGGTGTCCAGCGTATCGAGAATAAAATGTTCGTTGCGTATCAGCAGATTCTTATGTTGCGAATGGATGTCAATGAGGGATGCTCCGAGCTCTTTTAAAATTCCAACCGACACGGGAGTATCGTTGATGAAAGCTCTGCTTTTGCCAGATTGAAGCACTTCTCGACGGATGATACATTCTGACGGGTCGTAATCTATATCATTTGCTGTAAAGAATGGTTCGAGGGAAACTCCTTGTAGGTCGAAAGTGGCTTCAACCATACATTTCTTTTGACCTGTTTGTATGGCTTTTGCATCCGACCTGCCTCCAAGCAAAAGGTTAAGTGCGCCGAGCATAATGCTTTTTCCGGCTCCTGTTTCTCCTGTGATGACAGAAAACCCCGGCATCCAATTGATGTCAAGTTGTTCTATCAAAGCATAATGGGATATGGTTAAGCGTTGGAGCATGATAATGAACTTGTTTAGAATAGATAGTTGTTAATATAGTTACGTTTTTGATGTTGAAACCGGTGTTTCAAATACGTAATCATTCATACTGTTGTTATTGCTTCATTTGTCGCCAATAGGAATTTTGTGAAGCATTTATGGAAGAGAGGATATCAGCAATCTCTTCTTTCTCCTTGGTGGTTCCATGTCCCTTATATATTGAAAGGAGTTCATCGCGTTTATACTCGGTGAATATTTGCGGAAGCATGGTCATAGGTTTATTGTCTTTGGATTGTTTGAGGAGTTTTATGGCTTCAGTGATAGAACTTCGCCCTCTTTCTGTATTTTCGCTCATTGTATCAAGTCCTTTTCTATGATAGGTGTATAGCATATTGCGAAAATCTGTCATGCCGCCATCAAGCAAATCTGTGATGATAGCGTGGCGATTCTTACTGTCATCAAAAGCTTTCCATCCTTTTTCTGTTAAGTTTTGAGCATTTCCTGCAATAGTTTGCGCCATAGTTAAGTATTCTGTTCCACCAAGGGGAGCCATTGTGTCAAGGTCAATGCCAATGATGAGGTATACGTAAAAAGCTAATGTCGCAGTGAGGTTATTGTCTATCAAATCAGAGCGAAAATCTATTTGGTCGTATTCTTGATATTTGAAATTGAAATTGGGATCATTGAAAGCAAAAGCTGTTGTGGTGTACGTAGAACCATATACAGGGCGAGTAGCTTGCACGTTAAGTGTAGCTTCAAAAGTGTTGTCAGTAGATGAATATTTTTTGACCGTTATGCTGAAATTACATTCAATCCTCTCATTGGGCTTAAATTGTAAAGAAGTCCATTGTCGGTCGTTTAGAAATTGTTCTAACGTGGTTTGCAAAGTTTCAAATACAGAAGTACTGGTTCCTTGCACTTGTTGATGATTGATGCTTATTCGGGCATTGATTTCTTGTGCCGGCAAACATGTCGGGAGGGCACACAGCAAAGTTGTAACCCAAATCGCAACCCTTGAAGGGAACGAGTAAACTTTTGAGAATTTGAACATGATATAATTATGACAGATTGATGGCTAAAGGATGTGATATAAACATTCAACGATGTCATACGCCACTTGCTCTTTGGGTTTCAGTGGATACGAAGTTGAAGTTCCATCTTGATGAAGAATAGTGATTTTATTGGTGTCTACACCGAAACCGGCTCCATCATCTTGAAGTGAATTCAGTACGATAAAGTCCAGATTCTTTCGGCGTAATTTATCGGTAGCATGAGCCACTTCGTTGTGTGTTTCAAGAGCAAATCCAACTAATCGTTGTTGGGTTGTTTTTTGTTTTCCTAAAGCAGCGGCTATGTCTTGCGTAGGAAGCAATTCCAAATGAAGAGGACCTGTTCCTTCACGCTTAATCTTTTGTTCGGAGCTTTTTGAGGGAGTAAAATCTGCCACAGCAGCGCATAGAATACCGGCATCACATTGAGGAAAATTCTCTATGGCTGCTTCATACATTTCTGCAGCAGATGTAACATCCATGCGGTGAATTTGTGGGTGGTTTATTGCGAGTGAAACGGGTCCACTTATTAACTCGACATCTGCACCTAATTTAGCACAAGCCAAAGCTAAAGCATAACCCATTTTTCCCGAAGAATAATTACCAATAAAGCGAACAGCATCAATTTTTTCATGTGTTGGGCCGGCTGTGATAAGAATGCGTTTGCCTTTTAAAACCGGATGGTTGATTTGAGTAAAGTACTCGGTCAAGATTTCAACAATTTGCTCCGGTTCTTGCATTCTGCCTTTGCCGATAAGATGGCTTGCCAATTCACCATCCGTGGCTTCGATGATACGGTTCCCGTATGAACGAAGTATATCCAAATTCCGTTGCGTAGATGGGTGGGCATACATATCCAAATCCATGGCCGGTGCCACAAACACCGGTGCTTTCATGGACATGTAAGTTGTGACAAGCATATTATCGGCAATGCCGTGTGCCATTTTCCCAATCGTAGATGCTGTTGCTGGAGCAACAACCATAGCGTCAGCCCATAGTCCGAGATCAACATGACTATGCCATGAACCATCTCGTTGAGAGAAGAAATCAGAAA
>OBLI01000354.1_pt1 | contig 49271 bp, 40 predicted proteins | sample 1519701 | NCBI WGS metagenome assembly OBLI01 (sample SAMEA3663005, study PRJEB22513) | pig gut metagenome | biome: pig gut; feature: pig-associated habitat; material: faeces | place: France | collected 2012
CATATCTAAAGAGTCCGAGGGACCGGCTCCGGACACACTCGATGAAACACTACCCATTGATCTGTTGCGCTGAAATGCACAACGGGAATAACAAACCGATCAGGAGTGTGAGCCTCCTGAATCCGGATGAATCTTTGTGCTTTTGCATATTGTTTTGTTTTAGTGTTTTCTGCAAAGTAAATGAGAGATTCACCCAATTCAAATATGTGGTAGGAAATTAGTAGTGACTTACAAAGGTTTTTAAAAATTATTTCATTGATTATTAAAGCTTAACGTAAAAATTGTCATAGTGAAATTAGTAGTTGTTCAAGTACGTTTTCCGATATTCAGAAGCGATTTTTCGAACTCTTCCCTGTCACCTTTTGCCGAATTCTTCATCTTTACACGGTAGTTGTAAATCGTGGAAACAGACCTCCTGAGAAAGTGTGCGATGCGCACGGAATCATTGACGCCAAGCCTTATCAGGGCAAGAATCCTGAGCTCTGTAGTGAGGCTTTTATTCTTGACGGAAGTCTTCACCTGTCTGTCTTCCTGAAGCAATTCATTCAGTTGCGGTATGAAGTCCGGGAACAGCTCCAGGAATGTTTCATCGAACTGGGCATAAAACCCTGCGAGTTCCTGCTCCATGAATTCTTTCGATTTCAGGGCATTGAGAAGGGCATGTTCTCCCTCTTCCTTGGCGATTTTCCTGATCGAGGACCGATATCTGTCCATGCCGTCGATATAATCCGAGCACATGTTCAGATAATGACCGAGATAAGAATCCTTGATCTGGTTTGACTCTCTTAAAAGCAGATTCGACTTCCGGAGCTCGTCATTCAGGACTTTCAGCTGTCCGTTGCTTTCCCTTGTGAGCCTTTCTGCCAGATCCACCTTCTTCTTTTCATTGGTTACCACTATGATGAGGAATATCACGGCAACAAGCATCATCCCCATGATAATCAGGGAATATTTCATCTGAAGGTTGCTGTTTGTAATGAGGGAATCATACGCTCCGGCAATGATAGGCATGAGGGAATAGACACTCTCCTTGCAATTCTGGGCATTGGCACGATTCGCATCATTCACCGATCTCATGATGTAGGCATAGGCTCTCTCGATATCTCCGTCCTCATAGAGCATTCCAGCCAGTTCTATCAGGGAAAGGTATTCGTATTTAGGCACCATAAGGTCATATCTGGCACTTTTGGCAAGATAAATCTTCGCCTTGTCCCGGTCTCCCATACTCCTGTAGGCGGAACCTATGCTGTAGCAGAGGATTCCTTTGTCAATGAGGTCGATATTGTCTTTCTTCTCCCAATCCAGAAGCAGTTCCAATGCTTCATTGACCTTATTCTGCCCGACCAGAAGACTTGCGCCTACAAATGCGGAAGCAATGTCCGTGCTGTCAAGCTCTTCAACCATCCGGTGCATGTGCAGGTCCCGCTTGACCTCCATTTCCTTTATCAGGAACGGGTCGTTGCTTCTGTCAATCAGGTTGGAATATACCGTATTGAGCAATGAATTCCTTCTCTTGTGCAGATCCTTGCCCAGTCTTACGGTGTCGATTTGAGAAACTATTTCCAAGGCTTCCTGATACATTCCTGAAGTGACATATCTGTCGGCAATATCGAACTTCGCATCAAGAATCAGATCTTTCCTCTCCGTTTCCATCGCAAGATCGAGTTTCCTGTGGGCGTAGAAGATGGCGGAATCTACATCATACTGGAAATACTCATTGAAGATGTCATTCATGACATTGTACAGGCCCTCCTGGTCTGATGATGAATCAAGACAGGATTTCAGCTGCGCAATTCTCTGATTCTTGGCGTCCTCGATCAACTGCTTCTTGCTGATGACAGCATCCAGTGAGCGGATAGCTTCAGTGACTTCAGGATTCTGGCCCGAACAGCTGACCAGCAGGAGTGATACAGCAATCAAGTCAATAAAATGGCCTCTCATATGAACAGTGTTTTTAGGAATCTTCAAAAAATAACCAGCGTCATCTATGAATAATCTTTCCGGTACATATTGCTTTTCTCATCGGTCATTTAGCACCACTAAACTCCCTCTTCGAAAATCAATCTGTTCTCGAAAATCCTATCCATATCTGAAGCAGGTTATTTTTTTCATATTCCTTAATCAGTGATCAAGTCATTGCCTTCGGACCCTTATCCGACCACCTTGCCCAGAAAATATGCAATCTGCTTTCTCCACCATGGCCAGTCGTGTGAGACATCCCAGCCCCAGTAGTCGGTCCAATGCGGCACGTTCTTCCGGGACAGGACGGCGTCGAGGCGGCGGGTCGAGTCAAGGAGGTCGGCTTCCCAGTCGCCCTGGCCCACGCAGCAGATTATTCTTCGGCTGCGGTAAATGTCCAGGTAGTAATGGTCGTCAGGCATCCAGGTGAGGAAGTCGAGAGGGGAGTTGTTGTACACCAGCTCGTCGCAGTAGTCGCCGAAGAAAAAGCTGGCGTGATACAGGCCGCTCAGAGAGATCAGGGTGTCGAATATGTCAGGCCGGCGGAAGAAGAAGTTGCCGGCGTGGTATCCGCCCATTGAACAGCCTGTGGTCATGAATGTCTCGCCGTCCCTGCGCTGTTCGGGAATTACCTCGTCAATGACGTGATGGAACCACCTCTCATGCTGTTCAATCCGCCATCTCGGATCTCCGCCAGCATTGCTCCAGGTCTCCCCGTCGATGCTGTCCACGCAGATCAGACGTATTTTCCCGGACTCGATGTAATCGGCGACGCTGCCCACCATGCCCATGTTCTCGTAGTCGAAAAACCTTCCGTTCTGAGAAGGAAACACCAGGACGGCCTTGCCTTTGTCCCCATAGGTCTTGTATTCCATATCCCGGCCCAGTGCCGGGCTGTATCGCTTTACATAATTCGTCAGCATAGCGGAGCCGTTCTACTGTATTTTTTCGTGGACAAAGCGGATGAATTCGTCTTTCTCCTCCTCGGTCTTCAGCCTCACAGTGTACATCTGGTTGCCCATTGCCCCGGACATTATGTCCGGCATCCTTTCGCACATCACCATTGTCTCGCCATACTTTTCGAGGATTTCCCCGTGGCTGTGTACGTATCTGTAAATGTCTCTCCTTGAGGCAAATGCGCAGTAGTACTCTTCCCGTTCGCCTGAGGAGGCCGCAAGGTCGGACCTGCCGAATGCCACCATGTCCGCCCAGATCCTGTAGACATCGGTAGAGTGGGCGTAATTGATCATATCCGGAGTATATCCGCCGGCAGGCCGCATATTTACCTCCAGGGCTACGAAATCTCCGGCCTCGCCGAGATTCTTCCTTGGCCTGTCGAGTCTGAAATACTCCAGATGCACAAAACGGTTCGTCACCCGGAATGCCTTCACGGTCTTGCGGCCGATGGCCCGGAGCGCCTCCGGCATCTCCTTGGCCACGTAATAGGAGAGGTCCAGCTTCTTGTTGACAATGTCCATGATGCTTGGCGGCCATACGGTCATCGACTCGAACAGAGGGTTGCCCTCGCTGTCTATTATGGCATCGTACGAACAGATGTCACCGGTTATGAACTCCTCGATGACATAATCTCCGCCCTGATATGCGTCAAAGAACGCCTTCAGTTCTTCCTCATTGTGAATCTTATGCGTGCCGCCGGCCCCCACTCCTATATCAGGCTTTGCGATAACGGGGTAGCCGCATAGGCTGCAGAACCCGATTATCTCAGACAGCCCAGCCTTCATTTTTATCTGTCTTGCGGTCGGGATGCCGTTCTCCATATAAATCCTCTTCATCTCGGACTTTTCCTTGATGAAGGCAATGCGGTCTGTCTTTATTCCCGTGACGACATTGAAGTCGGTCCTGAGCCTGGCATCCTGTTCGAGCCAGTATTCATTGTTCGACTCTATCCAGTCGATTTTCCCGTATTTGTACGACAGGAAGGCTACAGCCTTGAACATCTGCTGATAATCTTCCATATCGTCAACCCGGTAATACTCTGTAAGAGCTTCCTTGAGATTTGCGTCCAGGGTTTCGTATGGCGCATCTGCGATTCCAAATACGTTGACCCCGTTGCTCTTGAGCCTGCTGCAGAATTCCCAGTATGTATGGGGAAACTGCGGGGAGATAAAGATGAAATTCAACATTACTAAAGATGTGTGCGGACTATTTTCCGAATTCTCTCAATGCACCCAGAAGGGTCTCGTTGAAGACATCCTTCTCGTGGTCGGAGAGGAAATCCACCTGTATCGGTATCTGGAACATCTTCTTCTTGAGAGTGTCGTCGATTTTCCTGCAGCCGCGGAGACGCTGGCTGTCCTTCTCGGTGGTACCTATGACGGCCGTGGACCATCTGCGGGTAGCCTGACGGATACGCTTTATGTCCAGGCCGGTGAAATTGTGATGGTCTGAGAACTTGAAATGCTTGACAATGCAGTAGGAATCGCTCAGATATCTCTTGAGAGGAGTGTCCGATGCTATGCCGGATACAAGGATGAGATTCTTCGAATATAGATAATGCTTGTCATTTACCGGGAACACCGGCTCGAGAGGGCAGTAGTCGATGGTGGTGAAAAGCACTGTCATCTTCTTGCCGAGGGGATCGACTCCCTGACATGATTCAGGGTCGAAATTCATGATGCCCAATGACTTGGCCCAGGTAATCTTCTCCCAGTCATCCATGAATACCGGGCATTTGGTGACAATGATGACATTGGCGTGATAAAGCCTCTCGGGGAGGTCGCGGAGCCTTCCGAACGGAAGCAGATGGTCCTTGCTCACGGGCCTGTTGTAGTCCACCAGCACAATGTTGAAGAACGCCTCGAGCGAGCGGTACTGGAATGCGTCGTCAAGCACAACGATTTCAGCCTTCTTCATATCCTTGTGGACACATTTCCTGGCGGCCTTTGATGTGGCCAGCTTCTCGGGATGCAGGAGGAAATCGCAGCCTTCCACCCTTGTCCGGTCAACAGCCACCGTCACTTCCGGGAACTTGTTCTTGATCTGCAGAGGCTCGTCACCGGCGAAAGTGGCGCTGTCGTCCGCAAGAACCTGCTGAAACCCGCTGCTTGTCCTCTTGTGTCCCCTGGAGAGCACGGCGATGTGCTTGTCGCTCCAGTCTGCGCTTGAAAGCAAAGTCCTTACAATCATCTCCGTATGCGGAGTCTTTCCAGTGCCTCCGGCAGTGATGTTGCCGATGCAGATGGTCGGGACTTCGCATTCTTGGACCTTGAAGATGCCGCGGTTATATAACGCATGCCTCAATTTCAAGGTCCAATAATATGGTGCTAGAAGTACTTTGTCAAGCATAGTGCGCAAAGATAGCAATATTTCTCACAATAGAGAAATTGTTTTAGGCAGAATTATCTTTAAAGTCCGTAAACACTTGATGATTGGGTGAGGCTGCAGTCGCCCCACCTTACGGCGATCTCGTCCAGAATCATGGCCAGGGCGTCGGCCGAAGGCTCCGTCACAAGCCGCATCCGGGTTTCCTTGAAGTCGGGCAGGCCCTTGAAGTAGCAGGAAAGATGGCGGCGCATCTCCAATACGCCGATCACGGGGCCCTTCAGCGCGGTTGACAGGGAGAGATGCCATTTTGCAAGGTCCACCCTCTCCCTCACTGACATAGGCGGAAGAAGCTCTCCCGTGTCGAGATAATGCCTTATCTCCCGGAAAATCCATGGATGCCCGAACGATGCCCGGCCTATCATTATGCCGTCAACTCCGTATCTGTCAAATGCTTCCCGAACCTTTTCCGGAGAATTGATGTCCCCGTTGCCGATGATTGGAATATGCATCCTCGGATTGTTCTTTACCTCACCTATAAGAGTCCAGTCTGCCTCGCCCTTGTACATCTGGCACCTGGTCCTTCCGTGTATGGTAAGTGCCTGAATGCCGGTATCCTGAAGTCTTTCTGCCAGATCCACTATGATTTTCGAGTCCTCGTCCCAGCCGAGACGGGTCTTTACGGTCACCGGCTTCTTCACGGCGTCCACTATCATTTTCGTGATCATCACCATCTTGTCCGGCTCCCTCATCATCCCCGAGCCGGCTCCGCGTCCTGCAATCTTGCTCACCGGACAGCCGAAGTTGATGTCAATCAGATCGCAGCCGTGGCCCCCGGCTATTTCAGCGGCGGATTCCGCCATCCTGGCAGCCTCCACCATCGAATCCGGATTGTTTCCGTAAATCTGGATGCCTATCGGGGCTTCCTCGTCCGAGGTCTTCATCTTGGCGATGGCCTTGGCGGCATCCCGGATGAGGCCGTCTGAAGGAATGAACTCCGTATAGACCATGTCTGCGCCGTATTTTTTGCAGACTATCCTGAAAGAGGCATCGGTCACATCCTCCATCGGAGCGAGAAGAACCGGCCTGTCTCCAAGGTCAATATTTCCTATTTTCATTTATATTGTTCTCCACGATTGCAAAAGGAATTTCCAATTTTTTTATCTTTGCAAAAATAATCATTCGGTCAAGAATATAAAAATTGACAGAGGAAAACAAAATTTGATATGGGAAAACAAATCAAGACGGTCGGTGTCCTCACATCGGGAGGCGACGCACCGGGAATGAATGCATGCATCAGGGCCATCACCAGGACGGCCATCTATAACGGAATGAAAGTGATGGGCATCTATCGCGGATATGAGGGACTCATCAACGGTGAAATCAAGGAGTTCACCTCCGAGAGCGTAAGCAATACCATCCAGAGGGGTGGCACAATCCTCAAGACCGCGAGGAGCATGGAGTTTATGACTCCGGAGGGAATGCAGAAGGCCTACGACAATCTCGTCAAGTTCGGTATTGATGCATTGATTGTCATAGGAGGTAACGGCTCTCTCACAGGAGCGCAGAAACTCGCCCGGGAATATGACTATCCTGTCATCGGCCTTCCGGGCACCATTGACAATGATCTCTACGGCACTGACTCCACTATCGGATATGACACCGCCCTCAATACCATAGTTGACTGCGTGGACAAGATCCGCGACACGGCCACTTCCCACGACCGCATCTTCTTCGTCGAGGTAATGGGCAGGGATGCCGGCTTCCTGGCACAGAACAGTGCCATCGCTGCCGGTGCCGAGGCTGCCATCATCCCTGAGGACCAGACGGATGTGGACCAGCTGGAGCAGTTCATCAGCAGGGGATTCCGCAAGAGCAAGAACAGCAGTATCGTGATTGTTTCCGAGAGCAAGAAGGACGGCGGCGCTATGTACTACGCTGACCGCGTGCGCAAGGAATATCCGCAGTATGACGTGAGGGTGACCATCCTCGGCCATCTCCAGAGGGGAGGCACCCCTACCGCCTGCGACAGGATTCTTGCCAGCCGTCTCGGCCACGCCAGCATCGAGGCACTCAAGGAGGGACAGCGCAATGTGATGGTGGGTATCCACAATGACCAGATTGTCTATGTTCCGATCGACAGGGCAATCAAGAAGGACAAGCCTATCGACAAGGAACTTATTGACGTGCTGGGAGTGCTTTCGATATAGAAATTCATAACTCCACCCACTTGACCGCCGGGTCCCTTTTCCACCAGGTAAGCTGCTTCTTGGCATAATGCCTGGTGTTTCTTTGTATGAGGCGGATGGCCTCGTCAAGTGGAATGTTGCCGTCCAGGTAGTCGAAGATTTCCCTGTAGCCTACGGTCCGGAGGGCGGGGAGGTCCCGGAACCCGGTCAGCGAGCGCACCTCATCCACCAGACCGTCGTCCATCATTTTCAGTACCCTCCGGTCGATGCGGTCGTAGAGCTCTTCCCTGGGCCTTGTCAGGCAGATCTTCTCAATGTCAAAAGAACGGGGCTTGGGTTCAGTGAGCCTGAAGGAAACGAACGGCTTTCCGGTCTGGAGAAATACCTCCAGGGCCCGGACCACGCGGTGACCGTTCCGGATGTCTATGGAGGCCCAGCTCACCGGGTCGAGACGCTTCAGTTCCTCTGCCAGTGACTCCACGCCCTCTTCCGCGAGCCTTGCCGTGAGCTCCGCCCTCCTGACCGGGTCGGCATCCGGGAGAGCATCCAGGCCATTGCAGATGGCATTTACGTAAAATCCTGAACCTCCGGACATTACAAGCACTTCGTGTCCTTCGCTGAAAAGGCTTTCTATCAGGGGAATAGCTTCGATTTCATAATCTCCGGCGGTATAATTCTCCGTCACGCTGCGGCATTGGATGAAATAATGCTTCACAGCGGCAAGCTGTGAAGCATCCGGGACGGCAGTCCCTATTGCCATTTCCCTGTATATCTGTCTCGAGTCGCAGGATATCACCGGCGAGCCGTACTTCAAGGCGAGACTGATGCTGCAGTCAGTCTTCCCCACAGCGGTAGGCCCTGTGACAATGACGAGTTTCCTCTTCATCTGCTGAACCTGGAGCGGCCTAGAGGGTCAGCTCCTCTGAACCGTCGAAGATGATGTCCTCTTCGTCGTCCATCACCTTGTCCTTTACATCATCATCGTCGTCGTCATCATCCTCCTCGAGGTCAATGTCTTCGAGGTCGTCATCGTCTCCTTCGGCATCCTTGCCCCAGCCGGGGTTCTCTCCCGGCAGATGCTTCTGCTCGTCCGGAAGGTCCTCGTAGGCCACGTAGCCATTCTCGAAGGCTTCCGGATCCGGGCCCTTCTGCTCCACGAGAGCGGGATAGATGCGTCCTGGCACAGGCTCGACCTCTCCCTCGTATGTCACGATGACACTCTTCCTGTCCGTGGCATTGTAGAAATAGCAGAATGAGGCTATGCCTTTCTTCACTGTGTCGGCCACGCTCACCTCGTCTGCGGCTCCGGCCCCGAGGTCGAACATCCCGTATCTGGCCACGAGTTCGCCATCCGCGTCCAGGCCCTTGAACTGGATCAGCTGGTCGTGAGGGAAGTTCATGTCGTCCCTCATTATCTTGTGGAATTCATAAAGCGTAGTTGTGGATTTCAGCTCATAAACGCGTGCGAAACCCTTTATTCCCGGAAGGGATACTCTGAATTTGAGAATCATATCGGTTGAAAAGCTAGTTGTTGCGGGACCGAGTCACCGGCCCGATTTGCGGATGCAAATTTACAAAATATTTCTTTTCCATTGCATAATCTCCCGCTTTTAACTAATTTTGAACTCATGGAAGACGGAGTATCGCAGATAATTGATACATACAGAAGCATTGCCGGTCCGTCGGAAGGCCTTTTCAAGGACAACGGAAGCCGCTTCATCGCCCTTGCCTACCCGGTGGAGACCGAGGATGAGGTCAGGGATATCGTCGCCTCCCTGAAGAAGGAATACCACGACGCCCGCCATCATTGCTATGCATACAGAATCGGCTGGAAAGGCGAATCGTTCCGTGCCAATGATGACGGAGAGCCTTCTTCCTCTGCCGGCCGCCCCATTCTCGGACAGATTGATTCCAATGGCCTCAGCGACATACTGATAGTCGTCGTGAGATATTTCGGCGGCATCAAGCTTGGGATACCCGGCCTGATACGGGCCTACAAGACCTCTTCCTCCGACGCCATCTCCAATGCTGAAATAGTGACCAAGATAGCCTCAAGGCGATATTCCCTGAATTTCGGATATATGGCGATGAACGATGTGATGAGGATGGTGAAGGATCTGGGTATGGAGCAGAAGGGGCAGGATTTCGGGACGGAATGCAGGCTGGACCTGTCTGTGCGGCTGTCTGCGGAAAAGGACTTCCTGGACAGGGTGTCGAAGATACAGGGCTGCTTGGTCACATGTAAGGAGTAATGAAAAACAACAATATAGTCTATTATGCCTAAGAGTCTAATTTCAATCAAGGATTTCACAAAAGATGAGATTCTCCACATTCTTGATGTAGCAAGGGAGTTCGAACAGGACAGGGAGCAGAATTTTCTTGCGGGCAAGGTCATAGCCTGCCTTTTCTTCGAGCCGTCCACCAGAACGAGACTGTCGTTCGAGGCAGCTGTCAATCGCCTGGGAGCCAGGGTGATAGGCTTTCCTGACGCCAAGAATACGAGTGTTTCCAAGGGAGAAACTCTCGAGGATACCATCAAGATCGTCTCCAACTATGTGGATATGATCGTTATGCGTCATCCGGTGGAGGGGGCTGCGGCCATCGCTGCCGGCGTTTCCCCGGTTCCTGTAGTCAATGCCGGAGACGGCGCCAACCAGCATCCTACCCAGACCCTCCTTGACATGTACACCATCCGCCAGACTCAGGGCACTCTCGACGGGCTCACCATCAATATGGTCGGTGACCTCAAATACGGCAGGACGGTGCATTCCCTCTCCGAGGCGATGTCGGATTTCGACTCCAGGTTCATTTTCACTGCCCCGGAAGAGCTGAGGATGCCTTCCAAATATCTCAAGTTCCTTGACAGCAAGCATATTCCATACGAGGAGACCACCTCTCTCGAGGAGCATCTAAATGACTGCGACATCCTGTACATGACCAGGGTCCAGCAGGAGAGATTCCCGGAAAAGGCAGATTACGAGAAGGTCAAGGACGTTTACGAACTGACTGCGGGCATGCTTTCCGGAGTGAAGCCGAACATGAGGATTCTCCATCCGCTTCCGAGAGTCACCGAGATCGCCACCGACGTGGATTCCACTCCATACGCATATTATTTCGAGCAGGCGCGCAACGGAATGTATGTCAGGATGGCTGTCATCTCCTATCTTCTCGGTTACAGATAGCACCGCGGCGGCGAAGTTTGGTTTATTGCCGGATTAGTCGTACATTTGCGTTTCGTTTCGAAAGCATTGCTATGACAATCGAAAGATAATTACTAACAAATTAAACTAGAATAATGGCCAGATTTTTTGATCCGCCTGCACAGAAGCCGCTGCTTCCGTCAGAGAAAATTCCGAAGGTTTACAATTCAATGAGGTGGAAGGTCTTCCTCGGTGCCTTCCTCGGCTATGCCGGTTATTATCTTGTCCGCAAGAATCTTTCGCTTGCGGCTCCTGGAATGATAGAGAACGGGCTTCTTGACAAGGCCGGAATCGGTATCGCGATGTCCGCAGTGTCCATCGCCTATGCATTCAGCAAGTTCATAATGGGCAGCATCTCGGACCGCTCTGATGCCAGGAAATTCCTCGTGGTGGGACTGATGCTTTCCGCATTGATGATGATCATCACCGGAGTAATACCTTACAGCCCGTCCACGCCTGCGCTCAACATCGCAATTGTCTTCGTGCTGATGCTCGTGGTGGGATGGCTTTCCGGAATGGGCTGGCCTCCTTGCGGACGTATAATGGCGCACTGGTTCAGCCAGAATGAGAGAAGCTTCAAGATGTCCGTGTGGAATACCTCACATACATTCGGAAGCGGTTCGCTCGGCCTTCTTGCCACAGCCGGAATGTCATTGGTGGTATTCTTCGGGATGCCTGCGGCCTCGGCCTGGAGGGGAGCCTTCATTCTCCCTGCCGTGGTGGCCCTCATCATTGCCGCGGTATGCTGGTGGCTCATAAGGGATACGCCACAGTCCTGCGGCCTTCCTTCCATCAACGAGTACAGGAACGACTATTCCGGAGTGAAGTCCAAGGTCAAGGATACCGAGAAGATTCCTTTCAAGACTCTCTTCATCGACTATATTTTCAAGAACAGGCTCCTCTGGGTAATCGCATTCGCCAATGCCTTCGTATACATGGTACGCTACGGCGTGGGCGACTGGGCTCCGATCTATCTTCAGGAGTCGGGCCTCATGACGGCTGAGCAGAGCAATCTGGCATTCTCGCTCCACAACTATGCGGGAATTTTCGGAACCATCATCTGCGGATGGATCTCTGCACGCTTCTTCAAGGGAAGATGCACACCTCCGAACGTGATTTTCATGAGCATAGTCCTCATCGGAACCCTGCTCTACTGGCAGGCAGGCAACATTGCCGGGATGTTCGCGGAGGTAGGGAGCGAGGCTTATCTGTCACTGGCCAAGAGCTTGATATTCTTTGCGTTGATAATCGTGGGATTCTGCATCTACGGCCCGGTTGCCATGATAGGCATCCAGGCGCTGAATCTGGTTCCGAAGAATGCTGCCGGCACCGCTGCCGGATTCGTGGGCCTCTTCGGCTACCTCTTCGGCGATGCCATACTCTCCAAGATTCTCATGGGTGGAGTGGCCCAGCATGCAGGCTGGCAGATGACATTCCTCATGCTCGCAGTCGCCAGCGCCCTCGCCGTGCTTCTCTGCGCATTGACCTGGAAATCTGAAAAGACAGTAACTGAATAAAATAGTATATGGAAATAGGAACCAACAAGGTGGTCGAGCTGAGCTATGAGCTCGAGGTTGACGGAAAGATTGTGGACAGGGCGGGGGAGGAAAGACCGCTTGACTACATCCACGGGACGAAGATGCTGCTGCCCAAGTTCGAGAGCGAGCTGGAGGGCAAGACGGCCGGGGATTTGTTTGAATTCACATTGACCCCTGAGGAGGGATATGGGGAATACGATCCGAAACTGGTCGTGGAACTGCCCGAGACAGCGTTCTCCATCAACGGGGAGGTACAGAGGCAGATGCTTTTCGTCGGGAATATGATTCCTATGCTCAACTCCGCCGGAATGGTTGAGAGGGGTGTCGTGAAGGAACTCAGGGATAGTGTCGTGGTGATGGACTTCAACCATCAGATGGCCGGAAAGACATTGAATTTCAAGGGCAAGGTCATTTCCGTAAGAGAGGCTACCGACAAGGAGCTGACCGAGGGCCTGCACGGTGAATATCTCCCTCACGACTGCCATTGCTCCGGAGGCTGCCATGGTGGCTGTCACGGAGAGGATGGCTGCGGCTGCGGCGAGGAAGGAGGCTGCGGAGGTGACGGCTGCGGCTGTCATCACGATGAAGGACATGAAGGCTGCTGCCATGGGGAAGGCCACGGGACCGGCGAAGGCTGCTGCCATCAGGGAAATTAAGCGGCAATGCACACCGCCATTGTCATACTGAACTGGAATACAGTCGATTATCTCAGACAATTCCTGCCTCCGCTGGTAGAATCGACGGAGGGGGAGGACGCTGAGATAATTGTCATTGACAATGCCTCATCGGACGGCTCGGTGGAGATGATGGAGAAGGAGTTTCCTGACATCAGGACCATCAGGCTGGACCGGAATTACGGCTTCACGGGCGGCTATGACAGGGGGCTGGAAGCGGTCGATGCTGACTGCTTCATTCTCCTTAATACTGATGTCGAGGTCCCGTCGGACTGGCTGGGCCCTGTCCTGAGGACAATGGAGAACTGCCCGGAAGTAGGGGCCTGCGCACCCAAGATAATGTCCTGGTATGACAGGGATTCATTCGAGTATGCAGGTGCTGCGGGTGGCTATATAGACAGCCTCGGCTTTCCGTTCTGCCGCGGAAGAGTACTGGGAATGATAGAGAAGGACAATGGCCAGTATGACAATGCCGCAGATGTGATGTGGGCCAGCGGGGCCTGCCTTGCCGTGAGAAGCAGTCTGTTCCGCAGGCTGGGAGGCCTGGATGACCGTTTCTTCGCCCATATGGAGGAAATCGATTTCTGCTGGAGGCTCCAGCTGGAGGGATATGCGGTCAGAATCGTGCCTCAGTCCAGAGTCTGGCACATAGGCGGAGGAACATTGCCTCAGACATCACCGAGGAAGTTGCAGCTGAATTACCGCAACAACCTGCTTATGCTGCAGAACAATCTGGCCCGCACCTTTGCCATAGAGCTGTGCAAGGCAGGGAAGAGCACGGCAGAAGCTGCCGGCAGGGCCTGCAGGAAGGCGCGGAGACGGATATTGCTGAGGATGACGGTGGACGGGATTGCCGCCGCTGCATATCTGCTGAAGGGCAGTGCCGCCTCTTTCATGGCTGTTGTCAGGGCACACTCGGAGTTCAGGGAACTGGGCCGCTGGCCTTCCCGGCAGGAAGTGCAGGCCTTTGCCGAAGTTCATTCCGATTCGGAGGTGAAGGGCATCATGCCGGGGAGCATAATCCTGAAGGCATTGGTGCACGGAAGAAGAATATTTGAAAAATTGAACTCGCTATGCAGATAATCATTGAAGGAGCCGGCGAAGTAGGCTCCCATCTCGCCAAGATGCTCAGCAACGAGGCCAATGACATCACAGTCATCGACTGCGATGCGGACAGGCTCGCCCGCCTCAGAAGTGCGGCCGATGTGGTGACAATGACTGGAAGCCTGTCATCCATCAAGGTGCTCAGGGATGCCGGTGTGGAGAATGCTGACCTGTTCATAGCCGTGAATCCGGCCGAGTCCCAGGACGTCAACATTGTCAGCGCCCTGCTTGCCAAGAGACTGGGCTGCAGGAGGGTATGCGCGAGAATCAATGATGAGGAGTATCTTTCCTACGACAACAAGTTCCTGTTTACCGAGATGGGAATAGACATGATGTTCTATCCGGAGAAGATTGCCGCGGGGGAGATTACCGAGATTCTGAAGCGGACGGCATCCACCGATTCCATGGATTTCGCCAGGGGAAAGCTCCAGCTCGCCGTGTTCAAGCTGGAGGACGATTCTCCGGTGATGGACATGAAGATTTCCGAGTTTGCGGCTGCGATGGGCGTGCCTTTCAGGGTGGTCTGCATCCAGAGGGACAATGTCACGATGATGCCGAAGTTCGATACCCGGCTCAGGTATCACGACCTTGTGTTCATCATCACGACCAGGGACGGAATCGGCCCGATGATGGACTTCCTCGGCAAGACCAATGTGGAAATCCGGAATGTCATGATTCTTGGAGCCAGTGCCGTGGGAGAGATGGTGGCCAACGGAATCTGCAGGCAGGTCGAGACAGTGAAGGTCATCGACTCCGACAGGCGGAGATGTATGGAACTCAGCGAGAATACTGATGACAACGTGCTGGTGGTCAATGGAGACGGACGTAATTCCGACTTCCTCCAGGAGGAGAATATCAGGGATTTCGACGCATTCGTCGCAGTCACGGGAAATGATGAGGCGAACATCCTCGCCTGCGTGGTGGCGAAGAAATTCGGAGTCGGCAAGACGGTGGCGGAAGTCGAGAACATCGAGTACATAAGGCTGGCGGAGGAGATGGGCGTGGATACGGTCATCAACAAGAAGCTCATCACTGCCGCCAAGATTTTCAAGATGACCCTCAGCAACAAGGTCAGATTCGTGAAATATATGAGCGGCACCGATGCCGAAATCCTCGAATACATAGTGGCTCCGGACAGCCTGATCACGCGCAAGCCGTTGAAGGACACGGATTTCCCGGAGGAGGCCATAATCGGTGGCATCATCAGGGGCAACGAGTCCCTGATCGCTGTCGGGGACACGTTGATAGAGCCGTATGACAGGGTGGTCGTTTTCGCATTGCCGAAGGCGGTCAAGGAAGTTGACAGAATGTTCAGATAGGAAATGGCTAGTTATCTCCAGATCGAGAATATCAGCAAGAGCTACGGTCCGAAAGTGCTCTTCGAGAACATTGGCTTCAATATAAACGAGGGGGACAAGATTGCCCTCATTGCGCCGAACGGTACCGGCAAGTCCACATTGCTCCGTATTCTGGCAGGCAAGGACAAGTCCGACTCCGGCGGGAAAATCACCTTCCTCCGCAATATCCGCATTGCCTTTCTGGAGCAGGAATATGAGTTTGACCCGGAGAAGACGGCATTCCGCCAGGTCATTGATGACAGTGCGGCCTATATGGAAGGTCTGGATGAGGACGGGATTTTCGCCTACGAACTCAGGGTGAACAAGTTTCTCTCCAATTTCGAGGTGGGCAGGGACAGCCTGATGAAGAATCTTTCGGGAGGCGAGGTGAAACGTGTGGCCCTGGCCAGGATGCTTGCCTCCGATGCCGATTTCTTCATAATGGACGAGCCTACCAACCATTTGGACATCAATGCTATAGAATATCTGGAGAATTATCTGGGCCATTCCCGCAGCACCCTGCTGATGGTCACTCATGACCGTTATTTCCTGGACCGGGTCTGCAACACTGTGCTCGAGCTTGACCACGGCTCTGTCTATGTCTACAGGGGCAATTACCAGAACTTCCTGGAGAAGCGGCAGGAGAGAATCGACAACTACAATGCCGAGACTGCCAAGGTGAACAACATCCTGCGCCGCGAGCTGGAATGGATTCACGCCTCTCCCTGCGCCAGGACCGGCAAGGCCCGCTACAGGATCAATGCCTTCCACGAGCTGAAGGAGAGGGCTGAGCAGGTCTATCGTTCGGGGAAAGTCAGCCTGGAGTCGATGGGACAGGGTTCCCGTCTGGGCAACAAGCTTTTCGACTGCCATAACCTCAGTTTCAGATACGGGAATGACGTATATCTCGACGGATTCACCTATAATTTCCAGCGTTTCGAGAGAGTCGGCATAGTAGGCCGCAACGGCTGCGGAAAATCCACCTTCCTCAATATCCTCATGGGCAACATTCCGGAGGACGGAACCCTGACCGGAGTCATCGAGAGGGGAGAATCCCTGAAAATCGGCTATTACAGGCAGTCGGGAATGCAGTTCAATGAGGACCAGACCGTGATGGAAATCGTCCAGGACACGGCCCTGCTGAACCAATTCCTCTTCAGCCGGGACATGTTCAACACGAAGGTGGCCAAGTTGTCCGGAGGCGAGCGCAGAAGGCTCTATCTCATGACAATATTGATGAAGAACCCGAATCTTCTCATTCTCGACGAGCCTACCAACGACCTGGATATCGTGACCCTGGATGTGCTGGAGGAGTATCTGAAGGACTTCAGGGGTTCATTGATAATAGTATCCCACGACCGTCATTTCCTCGACAGGCTGGCGGACCATCTCTTCGTCTTCTGCGGGGACGGGGTGGTGAAGGACTTCATCGGCTCATACTCCGAATACAATGAGTATATCAAGGAATATGAGGCCGGAAAGCGTCAGGAGGAGCGTGTCCGGGAGAAACCGAAGCCATCCAGGCCGGAGGTTCAGCGCAAGAAGAAGCTCTCCTACAGGGAGCAGCGTGAGCTGGAGCAGATAGAGAAGGATCTGGAGATTCTCGGCAATGAGAAAAAGGAGCTGGAGGCCAAGCTTGCCGGAGGCGCATTGTCATATGACGAACTTCAGGCCGCATCTGCCAGGTTCGGGGAATTGTCAGCCATTCTCGACGAGAAGGAGATGCGCTGGCTGGAACTCCAGGACTAGTCTTCCTTCATGTTGACCTTTACCGGAAGCCAGGCCATGAGAAGGCCGATTCCTGACACACAGAGTATTGTAGTGAGGATATCTCCCCATTTCAGAATTACCGGATAGGACGGGGTGGCGAAGCCGCCCGGCATTCTGATGAGCCCGAATTCCTGCTGTATGAGGCAGGCTCCTGTTCCTATGGCGAGACCTATGGCGAGTCCGAGCAGGGAAATCAGCCACCCTTCGGTGACGAAGATCCGTCTGACAAGCTTTTCCGGGGCTCCGAGGCTGCGGAGGGTGGCAATGTCCCCCTTCTTCTCTATGATGAGCATTGAAAGGCTGCCGAAAATGCTGAAGGAGATGATGATGATAATGAAGACCAGAATCAGGAAGATGGCGGCCTTCTCATATTTCATCATCTTGTAGAGGGCCTCGTTCTGGCGGAATCTGTCCCTTACCAGATATCCTGGTCCGAGCCTTTCCTGAAGCCCGGAGATTGTTTCTCCCAGTTCCCTTGCCCCAGTTCCCGGGCGCATCCGGATTTCCACGGCCGATACCTCATTGTCATATTCCAGGAGCTCCCGCATTGTCTCGATCGGGACAATCATGAGCGAAGCGTCAGTCTCCGCATTGACCGAAAACACTCCGGCCGGGAAGACCTTCACCATTTCCAATGACGCCATGGGATTGCTGAGGGAGATTTTCCTGTCCCTTGCCGGAAAATACAGCTCGATCGGCGCCACGAATCTCGGATTGATGCCCAGGCTTCCGGCTGTCCCGGCTCCCACCACCGCAAGATGGATATCCCCCTTGTGAAGCCTGAATGAACCGTCCCTGATCTTGTCCCTGAGCGGACTTTCCTCCTCATAGACGGCATCCACGCCCTTGACATTCACAATGCCGCTGCGGCCGTCGTAGTTCGCGAATACCTTCTCCTCGATGACGCTGCACATGTTCAGGACATTCTCCCGGCTGTATGCCCAGTCGAATGCGGGGGAGTCCGGAACGAAGACCTTGCCCTCGGACGGGGTGACAAGGATATCGGGCTCGACGTTCCCGAGGGAATCCCTCACGAGGCCGTCGAACCCGTTGTAAACTGACATTATCATTATGAGGGCAGCGGTTCCGGTCGCCATGCCGGCAGCGCTCGTCGCGGAGATAATGTTTATGACATTATGGGATTTCTTCGCGAAGAGATAGCGTACCGCAAACCTCAATGACAGGTTCATCTCATGCTATTTTTTTAGAAGCTCCCCGATGTGCTCCGCATAGTCGAGGGAGGTGTCCAGGAAGAATGCCAGCTCCGGCACGATTCTCATCTGCTTGGCCACCACGTGACCCAGCTCTCCCCTGAGAGCCCTGCCGTTTTCATTGATCTGCTCCATCACGGCCTCCGCCTTGGAGGACGGGAACACGCTCAGGTAAACCTTGGCGACGGAGAGGTCGGGACTGATTCTCACCTCGGTGACGGAGACCATTGCGCCGCCGAATGCCGCCATCCCCTTGCTCCTGATGATTTCAGCCAGGTCCTTCTGGAGTTCCCTCGCTACCTGGAGCTGTCTTTTGCTTGCACCGTTTTCCATATTACAGGACGTTGATTATGAAGTAGTTCTTCTTGCCTCTCTGCACCAGGATGTACTTCCCGTCCACGATGTCGTTTTCGGTAATCTCGTGGTCGATGGAGGCTATCTTGTCCTTGTTGACACTGACTCCTCCGCCCTGGATCATCTTCCGGCATTCGCCCTTGGACGGGAATACCTGCGTCTTTACGGAGAGAAGGTCAATGATGCCGCACGGCAGGTCTTCTTTCTTCACATCGAATGTAGGCACACCGGAGAATACGGCGAGGAATGTCCTCTCGTCCAGTTTTCTGAGTTCCTCCGATGTGGAATTGCCGAAGAGCATCCTGGATGCGGCGAGGGCGTTCTCGTATTCAGCCTCTCCGTGCACGAGAATTGTCACTTCCTTTGCAAGGAGCTTCTGGAGCTTCCTCTGTCCCGGATCGAGCTTGTGCTCGGCGATGGCAGCCTCGATCTCCTCTTTCCCGAGCAATGTGAAAATCTTGATGTAGCGGTCAGCATCCTCGTCGGACACATTGAGCCAGAACTGGTAGAACTCGTAAGGGGATGTTCTCTCCGGGTCGAGCCAGATATTGCCATTCTCGGTCTTGCCGAACTTCTTGCCGTCGGCCTTCCTGATGAGCGGGCAGGTGAGGGCGTAAGCGTCTGTCTTTCCGAGAGTTCTGCGGATGAGCTCGGTTCCGGTGGTGATGTTTCCCCACTGGTCGCTTCCGCCCATCTCCAGACGGCATCCCTTGTTCTGGTAGAGCCAGAGGAAGTCGTAGCCCTGGAGGAGCTGGTAGCTGAACTCGGTGAACGACATTCCTTCCCTGGATTCATTGGAAAGGCGCATCTTCACCGAGTCCTTGGCCATCATATAGTTCACCGTGATGTGCTTGCCGATGTCGCGGATGAAGTTCAGGAATCCGTAGTCCTTCATCCAGTCGTAGTTGTTCACGAGCTCGGCCCTGTTCGGGGCATCGGACTCGAAATCAAGGAACTTGGAAAGCTGCTTCTTGATGCATGCCACATTGTGGTTGAGGGTGGCCTCATCGAGGAGATTGCGCTCCTTGGATTTTCCGGAAGGGTCTCCGATCATTCCGGTAGCTCCGCCCACGAGGGCAATCGGCTTGTGTCCGCATTCCTGGAAATGCTTGAGTATCATGATGCTGACCATATGGCCTATGTGAAGCGAATCGGCCGTGGGATCAATGCCCACGTATGCCGCCGTCGGACCTTCCATAAGCTTCTCCTCAGTGCCCGGCATGATGTCCTGGATCATGCCCCTCCATCTGAGTTCCTCGACAAAATTCTTGTTCATATCTGTTTCTTTTTATTTCAAAATCGCTGGCCGGGAGGCAGGTGCCACCCCCGAACTGCAAATATAGACATATTTTTCCGTAATATTACCGGTGAACAATGATGATTCTGCCTGACAGATTGTTATTTTCAGGGAAAACCACTAAATTTGCAGACTGTTTGGAAATTATTTAAAAACTATATTGCAATGAGAAAGAAAATTGTTGCCGGAAACTGGAAAATGAACACCACCGTTCCGGAAGGCGTTGAACTCGCAAAGGCAGTTGTTGAGAAATCAGCCCAGGTAGCTGAGGGCGTAGGCCTCGTGATCGCTACTCCTTTCACCCACCTCGTGCCGGTTGCTGATGTCGTAAAGGGTACCCGCGTGCAGCTTTCAGCAGAGAACTGCGCTGACAAGGAGAAGGGTGCATACACCGGAGAGGTATCTGCGGCAATGCTCGCTTCCGCAGGCTGCGAGTACACCATTCTCGGACATTCCGAGAGAAGGCAGTATTATGGTGAGACTGACGCCATTCTCGTTGAGAAGGTCAAGCTCGCTCTTGCAAACGGTCTCGATGTAATCTACTGCGTAGGTGAGAATCTTGACCAGAGAGAGGCAGGCAAGCACTTCGAGGTCGTTACCTCACAGATCGAGAGCGTTCTCTTCGGTCTCAGTGCCGAGGAGATGGCGAAGATTGTTGTCGCCTATGAGCCTGTATGGGCCATCGGAACCGGCAAGACCGCTACGGCAGAGCAGGCACAGGAGATCCACGCCTGCATCCGCAAGGTGCTCGCTGACAAGTTCGGGGCACAGGTTGCAGACGATACCACCATCCTCTATGGCGGAAGCTGCAAGCCATCCAATGCCAAGGAACTTTTCGCCTGCCCTGACATCGACGGCGGTCTCATCGGTGGCGCCGCATTGAAGGCTGACGATTTCATCCAGATCGCACTTTCATTCTAATTCATTGACGGATTGATCATTACTGTCCGGGAGAGGGACTTGGGAGTTCTTTTCCCGGACATTCTTACATTGATTGCCTATGTTTAGACGTTATTTTGCTGCGGCAGCCTGCCTGATTGCGGCTTGCAGCTGCGCTGAAAGGACCCCCGAGTCCCCTCTCCAGAAGAAGGTTGACGCATATGCTGTTTATCAGATAGGTTCTCCGTATATGGATGGCCTTACTGACAACGGGAAGGAAGTACTGAACCTTTTCAGAATGGCCGCCGACGAAGTCGACCATATCTACTGGCAGCAGTCATTCGGGGACAAGTCCGTTTTCGAGGCACTTCCGGAGGGCCCGGAGAGGTCCTATGCGATGATCAATTACGGCCCTTGGGACAGGCTTGACAACAATGCCCCTTTCATCGCGGGTTATGGCGAGCGCCCTGCCGGGGCCCGCTTCTATCCTGAAGACATGACCAGGGAGGAGTTCGACGCATTCGACGACCCTCTCAAGCTCAGCCCTTATACCCTCATCAGGAGGGGAGAGGACGGAAAGCTCAAGACAGTATGGTATCACGAGGAGTATGCCGAGAGCATCGACAAGATTGCCCGCTACCTTGAGTCTGCTGCGACAATGACCATCAAGGAGAGTGTCAGGAACTACCTTCTCAAGCGTGCGGAAGCCCTCAGGACTGACGACTACTATGAGTCCGACCTTGCCTGGATGGATATGAAGGACAGCAAGATGGACCTTGTCATCGGCCCGATCGAGGACTACGAGGACGGCATCAACGGAGTCAAGACCGCCTATGAGTGCTTCATCCTCCTCAAGGATCTCAAGAAGACAGATGAACTCACCAAGTACATCGCCATGCTTCCTGACCTTCAGAAAGAGCTCCCTTGCCCTGAGGAGTACAAGACCTTCGTTCCCGGCACCGAGTCGGACATGTTCGTGTATGACGCCATCTACTATTCCGGCGACGCCAATGCCGGCAGCAAGACCATCGCCATCAACCTTCCGAACGACCCTAGGGTGCATGCGGAGAAGGGCACCCGCCGTCTCCAGCTCCGCAATGTCATCAAGGCCAAGTTCGACAAGATAGTATACCCTATCGGAACCATTCTCATCGAGCCTGAGCAGCAGAGATATCTCAGCTCCGACGCATTCTTCTGGAATGTCACATTCCATGAGGTTGCCCATGGTCTCGGCGTGAAGGAGACTGTAAACGGTCTCGGGTCTGTGGATGCGGCTCTCGGAAACGAATCTTCTGTCTGGGAGGAGGCAAAGGCTGACATTCTCGGTCTCTATATGGTGTGCAACCTGATTGACAAGGGCGAGATTCCGCTCATCTCCAAGGAGGCCGCCATCACCACCTACATCGCAAGCCTTGTCCGTTCAGTGCGTTTCGGCGCCGCCGGAGCTCATGGCCGCGCAAATATGATGTGCTACAACTTCCTCAAGGACAATGGCGCTTTCGAACGCAACAAGGACGGCCTCTACCATATCAATTATGACAAGGTCCCTGAGGTCGTGGCTGCCTGGGCTGAGCTCATCATCACGACTCAGGCGACAGGCAACTATATGTTCGCCAAGGAGTACGACACCAATCATGCCGTTGTTCCGGAGGCCCTCTCCGCCGACATTGCCAATGTCAACCGCGGCGGTGTGCCTGTGGACATCAGGTTTGAATTTGTATGGTAATATATGAGTTCCGCCGTGGATTCCGCGGCGGAACTTTGATTTAAACTTTATAAACAATGAAAGCACTTGTAAAGAAGTATGCTGAACCGGGAATCTGGATGGAAGATGTCCCGATGCCGGAAGTCGGTGTAAATGACGTTCTTATCAAGATTTGGAAAGTAGCCATTTGCGGTACTGACCTCCACATCTACAACTGGGATCAGTGGGCCCAGAACACGATCAAGACCCCGATGACCATCGGTCACGAGTATGTCGGCGAGATTGTGAAGTTGGGCAGCGGTGTCAAGAACTACAAGATCGGAGACCGCGTGACCGGAGAAGGCCATATCGCCTGCGGTCATTGCCGCAACTGCCGCAGGGGCCGCGAGCACATCTGCGAGAACTCCATCGGAGTGGGCGTGAACCGTGACGGAGCATTCGCCGAGTATCTCAGCCTCCCTGCATCCAATGTCGTGAAGGTCGATTCCCGCATTCCTGACGATTTCATGGCCATCATGGATCCGTTCGGAAACGCTACCCACACGGCCCTTTCCTTCCCGCTTCTCGGCGAGGACGTCCTCATTACCGGAGCCGGCCTTATCGGAACAATGGCGACAGCCATCTGCAAGTTCGCCGGTGCGAGGAACATTGTAGTGACCGACCTGAGCGAGTATCGTCTCGACATTGCCAGGAAAATGGGCGCTACTCTCTGCGTGAACCCTACAAAGGGCGACTCAGTCGCTGCCGCAATGCATGAGCTCGGCCTCAAGGGCTTTGACGTGGGTCTCGAGATGTCAGGTTCTCCGGTTGCCCTCCGGGAAATGATTGACAGCATGTATTCCGGCTCGAAGATTTCCCTTCTCGGAATCCAGCCTGACTCGGCTCAGATTCCTTGGAGCAAGGTAATCTTCAATGCGCTCACCCTCAAGGGAATATACGGACGTGAAATGTGGGAGACCTGGTACAAGATGGAGCAGATGCTCATTTCCGGTCTCGACCTTTCCCCGGTCATCACCCACCGCTTCAAATTCGATGATTTCCAAAAGGGATTCGACGTGATGAAGAGCGGACAGTGCGGAAAGGTGCTGCTGGAGTTCTAGGCTTACATAAGCCATTCACTCATATCCTCCCCCGCTTCCAGGCCTTCCCTGATGCGGGTGGAGGATATGTCTATTATCGGGGCGTCTATCAGCTGGATTCTGTACATCCTGTGCGAGGCGTCCTCCAGCATCAGCAGGTCGGAGCCGGACTCCGCTGCATCCAGGACGTACGCTGCCGGAAATTCTGCGCATTCCTTTATCAATGACTCCTTCAATGCCTTGATGTCGAAGCCTTTACGTGGATAGACCGCCACTCCGTATTCGGACAGGAGGCGGGGAAAGTCCCGCCATTTCCGGATGGATGAAAGATTGTCGGCGCCCATCACGAGGGTGAAGTCATTCTCGGGCTCCCTCTTCTTCAATTCGTCCAGGGTCCGTATGGTATAATGCGGAGGCTCCATCTTCAGTTCTATGTCGTCCACCCATACGTGAAGCTCGGGATGCCTCCTGACGGCCTCCACTGCCGCATTGTACCTGGCCTCTCCGCTCTCCGCACTGATGCTGTCCTTGAGCGGGTTCTTCGGCGACACGACCAGGTACACCCAGTCGAATCCCTTCTCTACGGTGAGGTATTCCATTATGGCCTTGTGGCCTATATGCAGGGGGTTGAACGAACCCGAATAGACGGCGATTCTCATTGTCGGAGCATGTCCGGATTATTCGGAAAGGAAGTCGTCCACTATTTTCTCCGCCTCGGAGAATGCGGTCCGGAGGTCGTCATTGACCAGTATGTAGTCGAATCTGTCGGCGTAGGTCATTTCCTCAGCGGCCTTCGCGACTCTTTTTTCAATGGCCTCGGGACTGTCGGTACCCCTTGCCACGAGCCTCTTCCTGAGCTCCTCCACCGAAGGGGCCTGGATGAAGACAGAGAGGGCCTTCTCCCCGAAGTATTTCTTCAGGTTCACTCCGCCCTTCACGTCCACGTCGAAGATGATCACGTGGCCCTTGTCCCAGATTTTCTGGACCTCGGATTTCAATGTGCCGTAGTACGAGCCCGCATATACCTCCTCATATTCCACGAAGCAGTCCTCCGCGATTCTTCTGCGGAACTCGTCGGGAGTCAGGAAATGATATTCCACCCCGTCCCTCTCGCTCCCTCTCGGCTGGCGGGATGTTGCCGATACTGAAAACTCCATCTCTGGATGAAGCTTCAGGATGTGTCCTACTATGGTGCTCTTGCCGGAACCGGACGGTGCGGAGAAGATTATGACTTTATTGCCCATTCCTAAAATGTTTCAATTTTCGTTTATTCCGCAAAATTAGTTATTTTTGTGCGATTTAAGGAATATGCATGAGATTTCTTGAAGGAGGATATGACATTTTGTCGCATTGCGGAACAGTGGCAGAATTGTTGTATTGCAGACATAGAGGAAAACATTGAAATTATTCATTAACTTTTTTATAGAATATGGTTTCTTATAAAGATCTGGGCCTTGTAAACACCAGGGAAATGTTTGCAAAGGCAGTAAAGGGAGGTTATGCAATCCCTGCCTTCAATTTCAACAACATGGAGCAGCTCCAGGCCATTATCCAGGCTTCTGCCGAGACCAAGTCTCCGGTTATTCTCCAGGTTTCCAAGGGTGCCCGCAACTATGCAAACCAGACCCTTCTTCGCTATATGGCAGAGGGCGCTGTAGAGTATGCAAAGGAACTCGGATGGGAGCATCCGCAGATTGTTCTTCACCTCGACCACGGTGATTCTTTCGAGCTCTGCAAGAGCTGCGTTGACATGGGCTTCTCTTCAGTCATGATCGACGGCTCCTCTCTTCCATACGAGGAGAACATCGCTCTCACCAAGAAGGTTGTCGAGTATGCACACCAGTACGATGTAACCGTTGAGGGTGAGCTCGGAGTCCTCGCAGGCGTTGAGGATGAGGTCGCTTCAGAGGTTTCACACTACACGAAGCCTGAGGAAGTCATTGACTTCACCAACAGGACCGGCGTTGACAGCCTTGCCATTTCCATCGGAACTTCACACGGCGCATACAAGTTCAAGCCGGAGCAGTGCACCCGCGACCCTAAGACAGGCCGTCTCGTACCTCCGCCACTCGCATTCGACGTTCTCCACGAGATCGAGAAGAAGCTTCCTGGCTTCCCTATCGTTCTCCACGGTTCTTCTTCAGTTCCACAGGAGTATGTTGACATCATCAACGCCAATGGCGGCAAGCTCCCTGATGCAGTAGGTATTCCTGAGGAGCAGCTCCGCGAGGCTTCCAAGTCAGCAGTCTGCAAGATCAACATCGACTCTGACTCCCGTCTTGCAATGACAGCCGCTGTCCGCAAGGTATTCGCTGACAAGCCGGGTGAGTTCGACCCGCGCAAGTACCTCGGACCTGCACGTGACGAGATGAAGAAGCTCTACGAGCACAAGATCATCAACGTTCTCGGTTCCAACGGAAAGGCTGAATAATTCGGCTTCATCAAAGATGCTCCGCAGATTCCCCGCAGGGGAGAGCATCTGAGATATATGACAGGCGGAAAGTCCGCGGGTTTGTCCCGGACTTTCCGCTTTTTCTGTCACCTTGTCACCCTGCGTGGCCGGACCATACTGAAAAATACATTATATTTGCAGCCGTTCCGGTGCGTAATTATGAGGCATCGGACTAAATGCTGAAAATCGAATGATGAGAAGAGTAGTAATAACCGGAATGGGCATTTATTCCTGCCTCGGCACCACGCTGGACGAGGTGAGGGATTCATTGTATGCCGGGAAGTCCGGAATAGTATCCGACCCGGAAAGGAAAGAGATGGGGTTCAGGTCATCCCTTACGGCTTATGTGCCGGAGCCCGACCTCAGGAAAGAGCTCAGCCGCTCGCAGCGGGTGTTCATGCCGCAGCAGGCCAAGTATGCATATTGTGCCACCAGGGATGCCCTGAAGGCCGCAGGCATTGACCAGGACTATCTCAATGCGCACGAGGTAGGCCTCCTCTATGGCAATGACAGCTCGACGGTTCCGGTGGTCAACTCCGTGGATATAATGCGTGAGAAGAAGGACACGACCCTCTGCGGCTCCGGTGCCATCTTCCAGTCGATGAACAGCACTGTGACAATGAACCTCGGCTGCATCTTCAAGCTCAAAGGCATCAACCTCACTGTCTCCGGGGCCTGCGCAAGCGGTTCCCACGCCATAGGTCTCGGTGCGCTTCTGATCCAGAACGGGCTGCAGGACATGGTGGTCTGCGGAGGTGCCCAGGAAGTCAATCCTTTCGCAGTCGGTTCGTTTGACGGAATATCTGCATTCTCGACCAGGGAGGACAATCCCGCCGCTGCCAGCCGTCCTTTCGACAGGGACAGGGACGGACTTGTGCCGGGAGGAGGGGCCGCCACAGTCATCATAGAAGACTACGAATCCGCCGTGAGAAGGGGAGCCCCGATTATCGCGGAGGTGCTGGGCTACGGCTTCTCGAGCAATGGAGACCATATTTCATCCCCAAATGTGGACGGCCCGAGCCGCTCACTCGAGATGGCTGTACGCCGTTCCGGAATCTCCAAGTCGGAAATCGGATATATCAATGCCCACGCCACATCCACCCACGTCGGCGATGCCAATGAGGCCAAGGCGATTTTCAATGTCTTCGGCGAGCGTACGGTGGAAGTGACCAGCACCAAGTCCCAGACCGGACACGAGATGTGGATGGCGGGGGCGAGCGAGGTCATTTACTCGATTCTGATGATGAAGAATGACTTCATCGCCGCCAATCTTAACTTTGAAAATCCCGACGAGGATTCGGCAAGGCTTCTGATACCTGGCCGGCTGGTGCACAAGCATTTCGATACCTTCCTTTCCAATTCATTCGGATTCGGAGGAACGAATTCGTCTCTGGTAATCAGGAATTTGCAGCTATAAGGGCCTATGGACGGGAACATTTTGTCAAGCGGGGAATCAATTCTCCGTCTTCTGCCGCAGAGACCGCCTATGATTATGGTCGACACTTTGTTCAGTGCCGGGAGCGACAGTGCGGAGACCGGGCTTGCGGTATCGGAGGACAATGTTTTCTGCCTGGATGGCCATCTGATTGAGCCGGGCGTCATTGAGCATTCAGCCCAGAGTGCCGCGGCTTTTTCGGGATACAGATATTTTGAGGCGGGGGAGGAACCCCGCATAGGTCTCATCGGGGAAATCAGGAATTTCCGCATTGAGCGTCTGCCAAGAACGGGCGAATGCATAAGGACGAGGGTAAGGCTGCTTGGGGAGGCGTTCGGAATGTCATTGGTCGAGACAGAATCCTTCATTGACGGAGTCCGCATTGCTGGCGGGCAGATCAAGATTTTCATACAGGAGGATTGAGATGGACAGGACGGTGGCGATAATCGGAAGCGGTCCCGGCGGACTTGAGTGCGGCTGCATTCTTGCGCGCAGGGGATTCAGGGTCATTGTCCTGGAGAAGGCCAATGTGCCGGGAGGAGCCATTCAGACATTCACCCGGAAGGACTCCCGGGGAATGACGCATACCTTCGACACCGGTTTTCACTACGTCGGAAGTCTCGGCGAAGGGGAGCCGCTCGGCAGGCTGTTCTCTTATTTCGGGCTGATGAACCTGCCCTGGAGGCCTTTGGACGGGGATTGCGCCGCAGAGGTTCTCATTGGAAATGAAAAATATGCGCTGCCGACAGGCTACGGAGCATACGAAGATAGTTTGTGCCGGGCTTTTCCGCATTGCCGTGAAGGCATCCGGAAATATGTGAGGCTGCTGAAGGATGTCAGGGACAATATTTTCAATGCCTTCCGTCCGGAAACCGGGATGAATCCTCTTTTCGGGGTTTCCGCCGCTGAATATCTTCAGGAAACATTGGCGGAGCCTGAACTTGTCCGCCTGGTCTCCGGGGCCTCTGCATTCAATATGGACCTGCGTCCCGAGAGTCTTCCTCTCTATGTTTTCGCTCAGATAAACAGCTCATTCATAAGTAGTTCCTGGAGATTGGGCCGGACGGGTGGCAAGGCTGGGGGCGGAGCTGCCGTTGCCGCTGCTCTGATAAAGTCACTGGAAAGCGACGGCGGAGAGCTGATGACGGGAGCTGAAGTGACGGCAATCCTCACGGACGGCATCGGCAGGGCCGTTTCACTGGATGTCAGGAAGGACAGGCAGATTATTGAGATGCCTGTGGACTATGTCATCTCGGACGTGCATCCATCCCTTGCGATAGGGATGGTGGATGAATGCAGGGCTCTCAGGAAGATTTACAGGTCGAGGATGACGGGTCTCGGCAATACCCGGGGAATGTTCACTGTCAATGTCGCCCTCAAGCCGGGGGCTATGCCTTATCTGAACCGCAATGTCATTGTCACTGGGCAGGACTGCGATCCATGGCATGTTCCGGGGCATGGTGGAGATGAGGTGATGGTTCATTTCAATGCTGCCGATGTCTCCGATGGTTTCGCCGGCTCGCTTGATATCCTCACGCCTATGGACGGGATGGCTCTGGGTGGCAGGGATGATGCGTACGGGGAGATGAAACGTCAATGTGCGGAGAGATGCATTGGGCTGGCTTCCAAGGCGTTGCCGGGACTGGACAATGCGGTTGACCGTTATTGGACCAGCAGTCCGCTTACCTGGAAGGATTTCACGGGGACGGCAGGAGGCTCCGCCTTCGGAGCATTCAGGGATTGCCGGAATCCTCTGGCGACAGTCCTCTCGCCAAGGACTCCGCTGGAGAATCTCTTCCTGACCGGGCAGAGCCTGAATCTCCACGGAATCCTCGGAGTATCAATGACTTCGGTTCTGACCTGCTCGGCAATGCCGGGTCTGGAGAACCTTCCTTTGGATATTTTGGCAAATGATTGATAATTAAGATAATATGATAAGCAATGTACTTGTGACAGGCGGTAGCCGCGGAATTGGAAGGGCTGTATGTGTCAGACTTGCCTCAGAGGGGCGCCATATCATAATCAACTATGTCTCCAATAAGGCTGCTGCCCGGGAGACTCTTTCCCTGGTGGAATCCGCCGGCGGTACAGGTGAACTCCTCAAATTCGATGTGGGCGATATTGCAGAGACATCGGCCGCGCTGAAATCCTGGCAGGAGGCCCATCCGGACGAATACATTGACGTTCTGGTCAACAATGCCGGCATCCGCAGGGACAATCTCCTGCTCTGGATGGAGCCGGAGGACTGGTTCGGAGTGATGAAGACGAATCTGGACAGCTTCTACAATGTCACCAGGCCCGTCTTGCAGCCGATGGTCATTCATAAATGCGGCAGGATAGTAAATGTGACTTCTCTCTCTGGCCTGAAGGGCCTGCCCGGCCAGACCAACTATTCCGCCGCCAAGGGTGGAATAATCGCCGCTACAAAGGCCCTGGCTCAGGAAGTGGCCGCCAGAAAGATAACTGTCAATGCTGTGGCGCCTGGTTTCGTGCGTACCGATATGGTGGAGGGCCTGGACGAGGCTGAGCTGAAGAAGACCATCCCTGCCCGGCGTTTCGGCGAGCCCGAGGAGGTGGCCGACCTCGTTGCCTTCCTGGTTTCCGACCGTGCCGCCTACATCACCGGCCAGGTAATCTCCATCAATGGAGGGATATATTAAGTAAGCTTGAATACTTTCCGGTTCTTATTTCCTTCCTTGTCAGTCCATAGCTGCGGCTGCGCTCAAACTTCGTAAGAGAATCTGACCTCGGAAGTATTATCCGAATTTGAAGTGACTGGGGATACGAATCCGAAGGCGATAGAAAAGGGCCAGTAACTACTGGCCCTTTTCTATCGCCTTTTCGCCATAAAGCTGATACTGCCGCGGAGAGCACCCCGTAGCCGACTTGAAATACTTGCAGAAAAACGACGAATTAGGGAAATTCATCTTGTCGCTGACCTGCTGGACCGAATAATCATTGGAAACCAGCAGAACCTTCGCCTCCAGAATAACGCTCGCCTTGATGATGTCTCCCGGCTTCTTCCCGAGACTCTCGGTAATGATCCTGGCGAAATATTTAGGCGAAAGACAGCATCTTCCGGCATAAAAGGCCACAGACCTCTCGGTGCTGCAATACTCGTGCACATCATTGAGGAATCTGACTGCAAGCTCCTTCTTCCTCGAAATATTGGTTTCCTCTATGTTTATGTCCACCTGGTCCGACATTATCGAAGCGAAAATCGCACTGGCGAAATAAAAGAAACCGATGGCCGCATCCTGCGCATACTTTTCCTTGATGCCGGAGAAAAGCCAAAGCCGCTTGAACAGGGAATAACTCTGGACGAAAGCCTCCCTCACGCTCTCCGGATAATTCACTATGCCGATTCCGTTGTTCTTAATGAGCCATTTGCGGACTATGCCGGCACTCTGCATTATCGCCTTTCCGAAATTCCTCTCGGAAATGGCGCCGATTATAAGTTTGCAGTCAGGCGTGAACACAATGTGCTCCACAATGGCTCCGGGCATGCATATCAGTCCGCAATTCCTGACGAGCTCATAATCCTTCTGATTGATGGTAAAACTCATCTTTCCTTCCAGACAGATTATGCAGAAAGCAGCCATCAGCTTGGCAGGAACATCTTTCTTGCGCGGATTGTCCGGCTTCATTTCCGCCCATTCGCTGTCCAGATTGTCATCCAGCACGACAATGTCGCCGACGCAGATAGCATGTTCCGAAAGCTTGAAATTGCCGAACTTCACCCTTTTTACCGAATCATTTTCCTTGTTCATCTCATCACTCCCTTTTCACACCGACCAAAAAAACAGCCACCACATCCAATCGCGACGGTCGGTGTGACAGCAACAGTTTTTAAGGGCGGTTTTAAGTTATACGCTGCCAAATATATCATTACTTTCCGAAAAATCAAACTTGCAGGACCCAAATAGTGCATTATTTGACCAACAATTCGTATTTTTGTCAAATGGAAATGACAGATTTATTCAAGGAAATTCTATCCGTGGATTCCACCAGCGGGATGGAGAGGGAATTCGCGGAATTGATGGAGTCGGTATTGCGCCGGGAGTCAGGCCTCGGAGGGGCATCAGGCAGGATGCCTCTGATACGCAGGCATGAAGTGGGCGACGGAACACAGAACCTCCTCTGTACCTGGGGTTGCCGGGAGAATGAAATGCCGAAGGTATGCCTCTGCACCCATCTGGATACGGTCCCGCCATACATACCGCCTGCATTCAGGGATATCAATGCCGGAGCCGTGCTGCCTGACGGAAAAACCGCTGAGACTGACGACATTCTCATAACAGGAAGAGGTTCCTGCGATGCCAAGGGCCAGATTGTTTCAATGATGACAGCCTGTCTGGAACTGGCGGAATCAGGATTCGAAGGAAGTTTCGGCCTCCTGCTCCTGGCCGGGGAGGAGACCGGTTCATATGGCGCAAAGGCCTGGACAAGAGACTGTCCCGGAGGGGACTGGATCATAGTGGGAGAGCCGACTGACAACAGGATGGTATCCGCATCCAAGGGAACCAAGTCCTTCCGCATCACAATGCGCGGCAAGGCCTGCCACTCGGGCTATCCGCATCTCGGCCACAGCGCCGTATTGGATTTCAATGAATTTGTCAATACGTTGAAAAACAGGGAATTGCCTATTGACCCTGTGCTGGGGGAAACCACCTGGAACATAGGCTGCCTTTCGGCAGGAAATCCGCAGAACATACTCTGTCCTGAACTCTCGTTCAGGCTGTATTTCAGGACCACGGCAACATCGGACGACATTGTCTCAGCCCTTCCTCAGGAGTGGGCAGAAACATTCCCCGGCATTGAAGTCGAGGCATTCGGCGGTGACACCCCTATGAAATATGACGTGCTTCCTGGTTATGATACCGCGCCGGTCTCATTCGGAAGCGACACCCCGAGGCTGACCGGCTTCAGACACAGGGCGATGTGCGGGCCGGGCTCTATTTTTGTAGCGCATACCGACCGGGAATATGTCCTGATGAGTGAGCTCAGAAAGGCTGTCGAACAGTATAAGAGAATGATTTCAAGCATAATAGCGTTATGATAATAATGAAGTTCGGAGGGACCTCTGTCCAGAATGCAGAGGCCATCCGCAGAGTCATAGGCATTGTCCGCGGGAGAATGGCTGAGAAGCCGCTTGTAGTGGTTTCAGCATTGTCAAAAGTCACCAGGCAGCTCTGCAGCATTGCCGAGGCGGCCCAGGGAAGGCGGGAGGACGAATTCAGGGAGCTTCTTTCAGCATTGCGGAAAAGGCATTGCGACCTTGCCGCCGAACTGCTTCCGGAAGGGTCTGCATTGCTCCAGGACTGCCTTGGACGCATTGGACAGCTCTGCGACGAACTCGAGGACTTCGTTTACGGCGTATTCCGCATTGCCGAACTCTCTCCGAGAAGTTATGCCCGCATCGTCTCCACAGGAGAGCTTCTCTCCTCGGTAATCGTCTCTGCCGCAATGAATGCCGCAGGCCTGTCCTGCCATTGGGCCGATGCCAGGAGAATGATGGTGACCGACTGCAACTACATGTCTGCCGCACCTGATCTGGAGGCTACCGAGGCCAATGTCAGGAGGGAATATCCCGCATTGTCCAAAGGAGCGTCAGTGGTCCTGACCCAGGGCTTCATTGCCTCATCTGTGGAAGGCTTCCCTTCAGTGCTCGGCTTTGAGGGCTCGGACTATTCAGCCGCCATATTCGGAATGGCCCTGAATGCATCCAGAGTGGAAATCTGGACCGATGTGGATGGTATCCGCACCGCAGACCCGAGAATCGTTTCCGATACCGGAAGGATAGCCAGGCTGTCTTATGACGAGGCTGCGGAGATGGCTTCTCTCGGCGCCAGGGTGCTCCATCCGCTGACCATTGAGCCTGCAAGAAAGAGGGGCATTCCCGTTGTCGTTCTGAATTCCGCAAACCCTGAGGGCCAGGGCTCCGAGGTCTCTTTCAGCGGGGAAGGCGCAGGGCCGAAAAGCATTGCCCTCAATGAGGAAGTGGAATTTCTCAGAATCACTTCCCCGAAAACCGGCGGGGCCGCTGCGATGCTTGCCGACGTTTATCAGGTTCTCGCTTCCGAAGGCCTGAAGAGCGGACCGGAAACTGTCTCCGAATCATCGCTCAACATTGTCCTGGAGGTGGGTAAAACCGCTTCCGACAATGCTGTAAGGCGTCTCAGGGAGAAATATGAGGTCCAGGTCCTGACTGACAAGGCCCTCGTATCCGTGGTCGGCCGGGATGTAGCCTCGTCGCACGAAGTGCTGTCTGCCCTGCTGCGGAAATCCGCCCCTGTCCATATGCTGTCCGCAAGTCCTTCAATGCTGAGCGTCAGCGTGGTAGTGGACAAGGCCGTAGCCAAGAGCATTGTCTCTGCACTTCACTGCGAATATTTCGGTTGACCTTGACAGAAATAATAGTTATATTTGCAGGTTAACATTTGGATGTGAAAACTATATGAAGGTACTTATAAGCGGCTACGGCCGTATGGGAAAGATGGTAGAGAGCGTCCTCAGGGAGCGCGGTATCGATTGTGCCGGCTGGAGCGAGGACATCACCTCTGTGGACAAGGAACTTGCACGTGAATGCGTATGCGTGGACTTCACTGTTCCGGAGGCCTTCAGGGCCAACTACAAGTTCATCGCGGAAAATTTCAAGGCTGCCGTCATCGGGACGACAGGCTGGTATGATATCAGGGAGGAGGTCTCCGATTATTTCCGCAAATGCGGGACTCCGATGATATGGGCCTCCAACTATTCCGTAGGGGTCAATGTGCTCTCCGCCGCAGTAGACATCGCATCGAGGCTTCTTGCGAAGGCAGGCGGATACGCCCCTTACATAGTGGAAAAGCATCATTGTCATAAACTGGACGCCCCAAGCGGCACAGCCAAGACATTGGCAGCCTGCGTGGATGCGAATATGGGCCTGCACACCGATGTGGCTTCGGTCCGCGTGGGAGAACTCGCCGGCATCCATACCGTAGGCTTCGAGGGAAGCTGCGACAGGCTCACTTTCGAGCACGAGGCATTCTCGAGACAGGGCTTCGCTGAAGGTGCGGTAGTCGCTGCCGGAATGGCGGACGAGATCGCGGAGAAAGCCGCAGCCGGGGAGAATGTTGAACTGGTCAATGATTTCAAGGATTTGTTTTTAGGCTTATGAGAAGAGAGTACAGAGGTCTCGGGACGGCGCTCGTAACCCCGTTCAGGGACGGTAAGGTGGATTATGATGCCTTCAGGGCACTTGTCAGGAGACAGGTCGAGGCCGGGGTCGATTTCCTGGTCCCGCTCGGATCCACTGCGGAAACCCCTTGCCTCGAAGATGAGGAGAAGGTCAATATATTGAAAATCACAAAGGAAGAGAGCAATGGACTTCCGATAGTCGCCGGAGTCGGCTCCAATTCCCCGGCTGCCACGATACGAAACATGAGACTGCTCGACCCTTTCGGGGCGGATGCCTACCTCGTGGTCGTGCCATTCTACAATAAGCCGGAGCAGGAGGGTATCTATCAGTATTTCAAGACAATAGCAGAGGCTACCGACAGGGATGTCATCCTCTACAATGTGCCCGGGCGTACCGGTACCAATATGAAGACCTCGACTGTCCTCCGTCTGGCTCAGCTTCCTAATGTCCGTGCCGTCAAGGAGGCTTCGGGCAATGTGACCCAGATTATCGATATCCGCAGGCAGGCTCCGGAGGGATTCACTGTCCTGAGCGGCAATGATGACCAGACCCTTCCTCTTATGGCTTCTGGCTGCGACGGTGTCATCAGCGTGGCGTCCAATGTGGCACCTTCACAGATGAAGGCCCTCGCGGATGCCGCAGCGGCCGGGGACATGGAGAAAGCCGTGGCTCTGAACAATGAACTCATGCCTCTCTATCACGCCTGCTTCGTCGAGAGCAATCCAATCCCGGTCAAGGCCGCCCTTTCAATAATGGGCTTCTGCACCCCTGAGATGCGTCTTCCGCTCACCGAGGCCGTGCAGTCGACCAGGGATCTCCTCTCCGGCATTGTGGGCAGTTACTCCAAATAGATACTATTATGAACAGCGAAATGAATGAATTCCTCAAGGTCTGCCAGGACCTCGAGGCCGGAAAGATAAGGGTTGCGGAGAAAGTTGATGGTGAGTGGAAGGTCAACTCGTGGATCAAGGAGATGATACTCACCGGTTTCCGTCTCGGGAAGCTGACCGATATGTCGGAGGGCGGATTGTCCTTCATTGACAAGGACACCATACCTGCAAGGCGTTTCACCGTGGAGGACAGGGTCCGTATCGTCCCTGGCGGAAGTTCTGTCAGGAGGGGAGCATATCTGGCCCCTTCCGTGATCATGATGCCGCCTGCCTATGTCAATATCGGAGCATACGTGGACGAGGGCTCAATGATTGATTCCCACGCACTTGTGGGTTCCTGTGCCCAGGTCGGCAAGAACGTCCACATTGCGGCTGCCGCCCAGATAGGCGGAGTGCTTGAGCCGGTCGGCGCATTGCCTGTGATCATTGAGGACAATGTCTTCATCGGAGGCAATTGCGGAGTGTATGAGGGAGTTCTCGTGAAGGAGAGGGCCGTGCTCGGTTCAGGCGTGATAATCAACAAGTCCACAGCTCTTTACGATGCCGTGAACGGATGCTGGATACGTCCTGACGCAGATGGCAGGATGGTGGTTCCGGAGGGAGCCGTCGTTGTGGCCGGAAGCAGGCCTGTTACAAAGGGTCCGGGAGCCGAGGCCGGCATTCATCTCTATACTCCTGTGATCGTGAAGTACAGGGATGGCAAGACAGATGCCTCCACCGTGCTTGAAGACTTGTTGAGATAGTCTATGGATTACGGAAAATTCTTTTCAAAGGATACGGAAGCCTTCGTGGGATCCCCGACCAGGGAGATTTTCAAGAAGGTGGATATCAACAGCATATATTCCCTCTCCGGAGGATATCCGTCTCCCGATGCCCTGCCGGTGGAATCGATGGGCGAGACAATGAGGGAAGTGCTGGCAAAATATGGCCCGAAGGCATTCCAATACGGTGGTACACAGGGAGTCACGGAACTAAGGGAGGCGATTTCGGCCCGTTTCGGGGAGCCTCTCGAAAGGATTCAGATAACCACTTCCTCACAGCAGGGCATTGACGTTTGCGCCAGGGTATTCCTGGACCCGGGCGATGTCGTGTTGACCTCCAATCCTACCTATCTGGGCGCTCTCCAGTCATTCAAGTCCTACAGGGCTGAGATGGTGGGAGTGGCCAGACGGACTGACATTGAGGAGTTCAGGGCGGCCTACGAGTCTGCCATAGCTGATATCAAGTCCTCGGGGAAACGGCTGAAACTGATGTATATGATTCCGGATTTCCAGAATCCGTCAGGGGAGACATTGACATTGGAGGAAAGGAAGGTGCTTGCGCAACTCGCTGACAGGCATGACTTTATCATCATTGAGGACTGCCCGTACAAGGAACTCAGGTACGAGGGCGAACCGGTCGATTCCATCTATTCCCTCGCTCCGGACAGGACCATACACCTTGGTTCATTCTCCAAGATAATGTGTCCGGGCCTCAGGCTCGGCTGGATGTTCGGACATCCCGACCTTCTGCATCAGGTATATCTCTGCAAGCAGTCTCTGGATCTCTGCCCGCCGGTATTTGACCAGTATCTTGCTGCCGAGTTCCTGACTTCCGGCAGGCTGGACGCCAATCTGAAGAAAAGCATTGAATCATACAGGGAAAAGCGGGACATAATGCTGGAGGAATTGGAGAAGAATATGCCTGAAGGAGTGAGCTGGACTCATCCGGAAGGCGGTCTCTTTCTTTTCCTGACCCTGCCTGAGGGTTTCGACTCGATGGCATTCTACGACACTGCACTTTCTGCAGGAGTGGCCTACGTGGCCGGCAATATGTTCTTCACAGATTTCGTGGAGGCGATTCACAAGGGCGGAAGCCGCAACGGGCTCAATACGATGAGGCTGAACTTCTCGTTCATGACTCCGGACAGGCTCAGGGAGGGCGTCCGCCTTCTCTGCAGGATAGTCTCGGAAAAGCTGGCCGCATCCCGCTGATAACCACATTATTGTACCAAACATTTATAGCCGATGAAATTCTATAAGTATCATGGGGCCGGCAATGACTTTCTCATTGCCGATGGCAGAGGGGCTTCGATTGACCTAAGTGCGGAGCGTATTTCCTCATTGTGCGACCGCCATACCGGATTCGGGGCAGACGGTCTGATGGTGCTTGAGGAGAGCCGAGACTATGACTTCCGTATGCGCTATTACAATTCCGACGGCTCTGGTGGTATGATGTGCGGCAACGGGGGCAGGTGCATAGTGGCCTTCGCTGCAGATCTCGGTTACAAGAATTTCCGTTTCGAGGCTCCTGACGGCCCGCATGAGGCGGAACTTCTCTCCGGCGAGGCGGCTGCTTTCTCCAATGCGGCGAGGATTGTCCGTCTGGGAATGAAGAATGTAAGCGGAGCAAAGCCTTATTACGGGGACAGGTCCTGCGACTGGTTCCTCGACACGGGTACAAGACATCTGGTAAGATTCGTGGAAGATATTGACAAACTGGATGTTGTAGGGGAGGGCCGCCCGCTGAGGCTTGATCCGAGGTTCGCCCCGGTGGGGGTCAATGTGAACTTCGTGAAGGTCAATACGCCCCGGGACATTGTCGTGCGTACATACGAGAAGGGGGTCGAGGACGAGACCCTGGCCTGCGGAACCGGCATCACCGCCTCCGCCATGGCCTCTTGGATAGCCTATCGTGTTGCAGTAAGCCGGGCAGACTCCTCTGCCGGTTACAATCGCTCGGGAGAACCGGACAAAGTCACGGAACCTGAGCCTGTCGTCTGCTCCGTGCGGGCCCGTATTGCCGACCTCAATGTGACCTTCACCCCATCCCTGATTCTCCGCCCGGGAGAAAGTCCGGAATTTTCAGCCGTGGATGTATTCCTCACCGGTCCGGCTGTATTCGTGGGTACGGTGGAGTGTTGAATCCGCATTGCCGGGCAGCAAGATACAGAGAGGGTGACTGAAAGTCGCAAGACTGACAGTCACCCTCTTCTTCTATATTACATTATAGGAAGTTGCTCCCTTGTTTCGATAGTGAATCCGGCAAGATAAACAGGCAATTATTAAGATTTTAAAAAATGTGAGGCCTGTCTGTTAATAATATTTGGTGTAAAACATTTTTTATATTACCTTTGTTTTGAATCGTAAATATAATGGGCATTATATTGTTCAGAATTTACGATTTTGCTTTCATATCGAAATAAACACAGGAAGTTTAGAACATTTTTATTATATGATAGTGAACTTTATATGTACCTATAATGTTTTTTATGAGAATACTCAAAAAGCATTATAGCCTCAGTTGTAAACTTCTGTCAACGATATAAATAGTTCCACAAGAATAACCAATAATATGAATCGTTTCGTCAACTCTATTTTAGTATTTGTTGCAGTTTTCTTCTGTGCCTCCTGTTCCAAGGACAATGGGACTTCCGGCTCATTTGATGTCCAGCTTGACATTCCTTCCAGCATTACGGTGGGAGCGGATGGCCTGGTCCAGTTTCGCATCATGTTCAGCAAGGCACCGGCTAGTACCGATGTCTTCATTTTCGAAGACTCTTCCGGCAAGGAGCACAGCTGCGCAATTGCCGACATTTCGTCCAAATATGTAACTGTCAGGCTCTTCGACGGCTATTTCGCCGACAGCTATACGGTTTCTGTACGCAGGGGTAAGGTAACGAAGCAGATGGGGAAGACGACCCTCCTGATTTCCGACGGAGTCGAACTGGCGGCGGGAACCACTGTTTACGGAAGGGTAACCTGCAACGGGAAAGGCATCAAGGATGTTGTCGTATCCGACGGATTCGAAGTTGTGACAACAGATTCAGATGGCGTTTACCAGATCAAGTCCGAGAAGAAGCTGGGCTATGTGTTTGTATCCTTGCCAAGTGGCTATGAGGCATCCTGCATCGGTACCCAGCCAAAAATCCATTATACACTTCACGCCGCGGCCTCTGTCCCTGAACGGGTGGACTTCACATTGATTGATGCCGGAGACCAGTCCGACCACGTTATGCTGGCTATTGGAGACCTGCACCTTGCGAACCGGGGACCCAGTTCAAACAATGACCTCAACCAGTATCTTCAGTTCGTGTCCGACATTAACACATATATCGCAGCCAACAGCGGACGGAAGGTTTACGCCATGACGCTTGGAGACATTTCCTGGGACATCTATTGGGAAAGCAAGAACTTCGACTTGAACAAAGCGCTTGAATATCTCAACAAGATTAATTCCATTCCAGTATATAATACAATCGGTAACCACGACCACGCCTGCCTGTTCGGAGTGAAAGGTGACTTGGACTGCGCCAGGTACTGGAGGAAAATCATAGCTCCTACTTACTACTCCTTCAACATAGGGGACGTTCATTACGTTATCCTGGATGACATCGTGGCGAACAATACCGGAGCAGGAGACTCAGATTCACGAGTTCACATCGCCAACCTTTCGGATGAAAACATCAATTGGCTGAAAAAGGATTTGTCATATATCCCGAAGAGCAAGTCAGTGGTGCTTGCGATGCATGCCCCTCTGTATTCGCTTCCGGCCGATGACCAGGCTGCTGTTGCGCTGGCGATAAGCGGATATACGAATGCTCAGGTTATCTCAGGCCATTCCCACAAGGTAAACAACAGTGTGGCTGCGACGCATTTTGAGCACAATAGCGGTGCTGTCTGCGCTACCTGGTGGTGGACCGGGAAGTATTTTCCGGGAGTGAATATCGGCCAGGACGGAGCTCCGGGAGGATATCAGGTTTTCGAGGTCAGCGGAACAGATTTCAAATGGGCCTTCAAGCCTACAGGAGGAGATACGGATTTCCAGTTCAGGACCTATGACCGGAACCAGATTTCCATCACTGCTGACAAGTATATGGACTCTTCTGCGGGGAGTACCTACAAGGAAGCATTCAATGAGTTGGCCTCGTCGTGGAGTTCCAAAAGTACTGAGAATGAGGTCTATATCAATGTCTGGAACTATGATCCGCAGTGGAAAATCGAGGTGACTGAGAATGGTAACAAGCTGAATGTCACCAAGGTCTCGCTGTGCGATCCGCTCCACCTGATAACCTATTCGGCCCCTGCCATGAAAGGTACTGCGAAACCGACATTCAAGACCAAGGCTACCGATCATATATGGAAAGTGAAGGCTTCAAGTGCCACCTCCACCCTGGAGGTTAAGGTCACCGACCGTTTCGGCAATGTCTATACCGAGTCGATGAAGAGGCCGAAAACATTCTCCGTGGATACATATAAGTTTTGATTACGCTGAAACTAACATAATAACAACTTATTAATATTAACACACTAATCGTATGAGAGTTTTACAATCATTCGCTGTTGCTCTTGTTCTCTCGCTTGGTTGCTGCATAAGCGCCTTTGCGCAGAACAGGCAGGTGTCGGGAAAAGTTCTTGACATCAATCAGCAGCCGGTCATCGGAGCGGCAGTAATGCTTTCCGGAAGTGCCAGCCAGGGCGCTGTGACCGATGTTGACGGTAACTTCACATTGAATGTGCCAGCCTCTGACGTGACCTTGGATGTATCCTGTCTGGGCTATTCTTCCCAGCTGGTCAAAGTTGCAGCCGGCAAAACTTCAGTGGTGGTCTATCTCGAAGAAGACAATATGCTTCTTAATGAGACTGTCGTTGTGGGATACGGTACCCAGAAGAAGGTCAATCTGACCGGTGCCGTGTCGGTCATTGATGACAAGAGCCTCAAGGACCGTTCATCACACAACCTCGTTACTATGCTTCAGGGTTCTGTACCTGGCCTGAACATCACTACCCAGTCCGGTGCCCCGGGCAGTACAGGTAAACTGAACATCCGCGGATTCACATCCATCAACAATTCTGACGCGGCTCCGCTCATCCTCATTGACGGTGCTGTCGGAGACATCGAGGACGTCAACCCTAATGATGTTGCCAGCATTTCAGTCATCAAGGATGCTGCCGCTGCTGCCGTTTACGGTGCCAGGGCTGCATTCGGTGTCATTCTCGTGACCACGAAGAAGGGAACATCCGATGATGGTCTTGCCAAAATCCGCTACAGCGGAAAATTCGGATGGGAGGCTCCTACGACATCCACCGACTATGAAGACAGAGGTTATTGGTCAGTTTATACTCTTGACCTCTTCTGGAGGACTCAGGCCGCCCATAAGAATTACACCAATTACACGGAGCACGATATGCTCGAACTCCTCGCCCGTGTCAATGACAAGACCGAGCATCCTGACCGTCCATGGGTTGTCAAGGAAGTCAGGAACGGCAAGGAGCAGTGGGTATATTACTGCAACACAGACTGGTATCACGAGATGTTCAATGACAGGCATCCTGTTCAGCAGCACAATGTCTCCATCAGCGGTGGAACCAAGGGCGTAAGGTACTTCCTCTCAGCAGGATATGACAAGCAGTCAGGTATCCACAAGATGAATCCTGATGAATTCAGGAAGTTGAATGTCAGGGCTAATGTCGATGCCAATGTGAAGCCTTGGCTGAAAGTTTCGGACAATGTCTCCTTCTACACTTCCGACTATTCATACATTGGAGCGGTAGGCTCGAATGACCAGGATATTTTCTACAATCTCCGTCACTGCCCGGCTTCATTCCCTCTCTTCAACCCGGATGGCTCCGGTCTCTACGCCAACCCTCTTGTAAGCGGTTATAACGTAGCGAACGGCCGTCAGATCATCCTCTCGATGGGTAAGCACAAGAATGCCCAGAAGAAATTCAACTTCGCGAATACCGCTGAGATGGTCATCACTCCTGTAAAGCAGTTCAATATCACTGCCAATGTGACCTACAGAAGAGTTCAGCGAGATGACAGTTACAGGACTGTCAATGTCCCATACGGTATCAGGCCTGGTGAGTTCGACGCATATACCACCGGTGCCGGCGAGAATGCCCTCACCGAGCGTCACAGGACATACAACTATTTGTCCAGCAATGTTTTCGCAACATACTCCGATACATATAAGGAGGCACATAACCTCAAGATTATGGTTGGTCTCAGCACTGAGACATACCGTTACAAGAATGTGCAGGCCACAGGCAAGAATGTTTCGGATGACTTTCTGAATGACCTGAACCTGGTTGTTCCGGATGAGTCCGGAGCCACTATCACTGAGGTCGCCGGAGGACAGAGCGAGTATGCACTTCTCGGATTCTTCGGTCGTATCAACTATGATTACAAAGGCAGGTATCTCGCAGAAATATCAGGAAGATATGACGGTACATCCAGATTCGGAGCCGGTCATAGATGGGGGCTTTTCCCGTCGGGTTCCATCGGTTGGAGAATCTCGGAGGAGCCTTTCTTCCGTTCTGCCAAGAATACAGTGAACAATCTCAAACTCCGTGCTTCCTACGGTTCTCTCGGAAACCAGAATGTAGCCGACTATGCGTATATGAGAACTGTAAGCGTAAGTACTTTCAACCACTATACCTTCGGCGAGGGTTCCAACAGGGCCCAGTATACCGGAATTTCAGCTCCTAACTCCAGCAAACTTACCTGGGAGACTTCCCAGCAGTACAATGTCGGTCTCGATGCCGCATTCCTCAATGACAGGCTAGAGTTTACCGCCGAGGCTTATATCCGCGACACCAAGAATATGCTTGTCAGCGGAGGTGCATTGCCTGCTGTCTATGGAGCACCTTCTCCAAAGGAAAATTCAGCCGACCTGAGAACCAAGGGTTATGAACTTTCCATCAGCTGGAGAGATTCGTTCAAGCTTGCCGGCAAGCCGTTCAATTACAGCTTGAGGGCATCCATGAGTGACTATGTTTCCCATATCACAAGATATGACAACAACAAGGACAAACTCCTCAATGACTACTATCCGGGACAGCGCATCGGCGAAATCTGGGGATTCGTAGTGGACGGACTGTTCAAGACAGATGAAGAGGCCCAGGATTACCAGGCCAATGTGCTTGATGCCCTTACTCTTATCGGTGACAACCGTATGCAGGGCGGCTTCCTTGCCGGCGACCTTCGTTACGTGGACCTCGACAACAAGCAGGAGGGTCCAAATGGTATCAATGTCCTTTCTTACGGCAAGAATACCGTAGATGACCCGGGCGACCGCAAGATTATCGGAAACTCCCTGCCAAGCATGCAGTACGGTTTCAATATCGGATTTGACTGGATGGGCTTCGACGTATCCGTATTCTTCCAGGGCGTGGGCAACCACTATATCTATCCTTCAGGAATGTGCATTCCTTTCTGGGGTTCATACTCATACGCATATTACACCGCATTCATGCCTAGGGACTTCATCAAGACCTGCTGGTCAGAGGAGAATCCGGACGCCTACTTCCCAAGGCCGCGTGTTTACTCTTCCACCGGTGGTGAACTCAAGCTCCCTAATACGAGGTATCTGCAGAACACCCGTTATCTGAGATTGAAGAACCTCACTGTAGGTTATTCTCTTCCTAAGAAGTGGATGGATGCAATTCACGTCGATAAGGTGAGACTTTACTTCTCCGGCGAGAACCTCGCTTACTGGTCGCCTCTCAAGAAACATACTAAGTACTGGGATCCGGAGTCCACATATTACAGAGGTACAGGCAAGAACAGTGAAGGAGTCTATACTCCTGACAACAAGGACTTTATCGCATATCCTTGGCAGAAAACCATTATGTTCGGTATTGACATTACATTCTAAAGATGGGAGGAAAGATTATGAGAAGATATATTTTACCTGTCTTGGCAATAGTTCTTGGCCTTTCGTCCTGTGACTTCCTTGACAGAACACCAAAAGACAAGCTCGCTCCTGAGAACTATTTCAGGAATGAGCAGGATTTCAAGTTGTTCTCCAACTCTTTCTATGACAACTTGTTTTCCAAAGAACCATACGCAAGGCAATCTGATGTTTTTTATCAGAAGGGCGTCCTTTCTGATGAGTTGATGGGTGGTGTGGCCCGTGAGATTCCGACCGGAGTAGGTTCCGGCGGATGGGGATGGAGCCAGCTCCGCAAAATCAACACTATGCTCGGCAATATGGACAAATGTGATGACCAGGCTGTTGTAAAACAGTACACCGGTCTTGCAAAGTTCTTCCGTGCCAGATTCTACTATGAGAAGGTGAAAAAATTCGGAGATGTCCCTTGGTATGACAGGGAACTCGGCTCCAAGGATCCTGACCTTTACAAGACTCAGGATTCGCGTGAGTTCGTGATGTCCAAAATGCTCGAGGACATTGACGATGCGATAGAGTCTCTTCCTTCAGCTGTAAGTACCTACCGGGTGAACCGCTGGGCTGCCCTTATGCTCAAGGCCCAGTTCTGCCTTTATGAGGGAACATACAGGAAGTATCGTGGACTTGAATATCCGGAAGGCCTCAAGAGTGATGATTACCTGAGGCTTGCCGCAGAGGCTGCTGAAGAGATTATCGACAAGGCTCCGTATTCATTTGCGGCAGATTATGGTGAGCTTTTCCGCGAGCCTGATGCTGACAAGAATGAGTTCATCCTTGCCATCCGTATGGACCAGGCTATTTCCTGCGTTCACAATTCGACCGCATATGCTTGTATGGCAACACAGGGCAACCCGGGATTCAGCAGGAAGTTCATAGATTCCTTCCTTATGAAGGATGGAAGCCGTTTCACAGACAAGGAAGGCTGGGAGACAATGCAGTTCGTGGACGAAGTCAAGGACAGGGACCCTAGGCTTGCAGCCATAATAAGGATGCCTGACCACGTCCGCACAACCGACAAATACACTATGGTAGGTCCTGACATCTCAGTCACTTCATCCGGCTTCCAGTATGACAAGTACGTTATGGACGGTTCATTGTACCCGACAGCCGAGCGTGTCGATATGTCCTTCAATGACATCCCTGTTTACCGCTTTGCGGAGGCACATCTCATTTACGCCGAAGCGAAGGCCGAGCTCAACGAGTTCAAGCAGGCTGAGGCGGACAAGTCCATCAACAAGATAAGGGAGAGGGTCGGGATGCCAAAAATGGTTGTTGACGACCTTACTGTCGACCCTTATCTCGTATCCGAAAGATATGGCTACAGGACTCTTGCCGAGAAGAATCCTTCCAATCTTGCAGCCTTGCTGGAGATCCGCAGGGAGAGAACAATCGAGCTGGTTCTTGAGGACAGCAACAGATGGGATGATATAGTGAGATGGAAAGAAGGCCGCTGCTTTATGCAGCCTCTTCAGGGAATCTATTTCCCTGGCCCTGGCGAGTATGACCTGACTGGAGATGGCCAGCCTGATATTCTTCTTTATGACACGGCCAAAGCACCTGACAGCAAGATTGAATACAAGATCCAGATTCAGGAAATTGAGATTGACGGCAAGAATGTTCCTTGCACGGATGGCGTTGTCCTGAGCGAGGGCAGAAGCGGATACATAGATATGCACAGGCTCAAGAACCGTTCGTTCGATGAGACCAGGGACTATCTTTATCCTATTCCGCTCGAAGACAGGCAGCTCAATCCTAATCTCAAGCAGAATCCTGGTTGGAAAGATGGCCTTTCAGAAGAATAGCGCACTGTTTTTAACCGCAAATATTATTGTATATGAAATTACTAAATAAAATATTCAGTATCAGCGCCGCTCTTGTCTGCGTCTCGCTTGCGGGTTGCCAGGAAGAGGAAATGGTCAAGCCAAGTGCGCTGCTTTGCGATCCTAGTCTTACTTTCGCCGCAAAGGACGCTGAACCTCAGACTCTCACTGTTGCATCAGATGAAGAGTGGATGATTGATGTCCCGGTTGACTGGATTGACGTCGATCCGGTCCGCGGGAGCAACACTGTGGAAGTCACTGTCTCCGTGGCTGACAACTATGAGAATGGCGTGATGTCACTTCCAAGAAATGCGACCATCACGATTGCAAACAAAAGGGGTTATTCAGTGACTGCCGTCATATATCAGAAAGGAGACAACTATATAGGTGTGTCCGAAATGACAGTCGCCGATTTCAAAAAGATAGATGATGGGGCATTCGCCAAGATTCCTGATGGACAGGTAATGGCTGTTGCCGCTGAAGGTTTTGTAATCGGCGATGCTTCAGGCGCCCTGTATGTTGATTCCAAAGAAAAGGTAGCTGTCGGAGACAAAGTCTTCATTGCTGGCGAGAAGGTGGCAAAGTATGGCACCTCCGCTATCAAGGCTGGAGAGGTGACCGTGAATTCAAATGAAGAGGTTGTGTATCCAAGCCCGGTTCCAATTGATCCGTCCACACTCAATGTCCCAGTATATGTGACCGCTGAGTCAGGTATTCTTGGTTCATCCCTCGTGTTTGACCCTGCTTTGTCAGTCTCGGTTGCGGCAGTTGAGCTTAAATCCGGTTCCGTCAACCTCGAGGCAGTAAATATGCATAATATCGCATATCAGGGATATCTTCTCGGTGTTGAGAACGGTACTGCCTCTATCCTCATCATCAGTCTTGAAGACAAGGGCATCAATGAAAACCTTGAGGCATATTTCTACGATGATTTCTCTTGGATGAAGTCATTCATCGAGGCATCAGGAGTGGATGTAGGCGACTCTATTGGCGAGAACAATGCAAGTGCCTCAGCTCCGAACCTCCGCTCAAACGCATCCCTTTCCTTGCTTCTTGATGAGCTTCTGGCCAGGGGATATGAGGATTTGAATCCTGGCCCGAAAGTAATCTATCCACAGGCTTATTATTGGAAATTCGGAAAGACGAGCAGTGCGACTTCGAACAACAACAACGGTCTCAGGCTCCCTGAAATCGCTTTCAAGGGCAGCGAACCTGTGAATGCTGTCATCGAGTTCGACTGGGCTGCACACATGACAGGCTCCGGCAACATTGACAATGTACAGATTGTTGTCGAGGTTCCTGAAGGAGCAGGCTTGTTCGAGAACGGAAGCAATGTCAGCGACCCTCTTATCACGACTCAGGAGCAGGGGCAGCTTGCATGGCAGCACGCTACTGTGCTCCTCAAGGGTGCAACCAACAAGTCCAGAATCTCTATTCGTCCTTATCAGTACGAATCAGTTACTCCGGACCAGCAGCGCTGGCATCTTGACAATATCAAGATCAAGGATTCCGGCGTTCCTTATGCCGACCCGGTTTATGCGAAACTGACACTTTCTGATGAGATTGTCACATTCGAGGGAACTCCTGAAGGACCTGCAACCATCACTGTCAAGTCCGACAACCCTTGGACCATCACCAAGGCTTACGGCGCAGACTGGTTCTCAATTGATGTGCTCGAGGGCAATGCCAATGAAGATGTCGCTGTAACCGTCAATTGCGAGCAGAGCCTCAGCACTACTCTCAGGACAGGATACTTCACCATTGCCTCCGCAGACACCAGAAAGAACATCTATGTTGTCCAGTCAGCAGCAGGCGGAGAGCTTGATCCTCTCATCAGCGTTGTCACTGACAAGAGCACATCCGCTCTTCTCGGAGAGGGTGACAGTTTCGATGTCACTGTCCAGTCCAATATTGATTATCAGTTAGAGATTTCCGACTCCTGGATTACCGAGGCTGAGGTTCCTTCTACCCGTGGTCTTGTTGAGAAGTCATACTATTCCTTCACCCTGGCAGCTAACCTGACCGGCGCGACCAGAAGCGGATACGTTCGTTTCTACAACGAGGACAAGAACATTGAGGCATATGTGATGATCAAGCAGGATAACTTCGAGCCAAGGATTGACGTGAGTGCTCCTTACACATATCTCGGCGTCAGCGGTCTCGGTGGAGTTGTCAACTACAACATCGATGCGAATGTTGATTTCACTGTGGCAGTTGAAGGCAGCTGGCTAACTCTCCCTGCGGCTGAGGGACAGAAAGGCACCTATCAGATTCCAGTAACCTTTGAGGCCAACACCGGTGAGGCGAGGAGTACGACCGTAACCTTCAAAAATGAGGCTTATGGCTATACCAAGACTGTCACTGTGAGGCAGTTTGCTACAGGTATCATTTTCGCCGATGACTTCAGCTGGTTGCAGCCTGTAATCGACGCTGCCAAGGCTACTGAACCTGGAGACTACGATACAGTAGGCAACAAGAATCTGGGTGCAAAGGCTCCTAACATTTACTCCACAACTGCGCTGAATGAAATTTTCGCACCGCTGCGTGATGCCATCGGATATTATATTCCGGGCAAGGCGGATGGCGCAAACAATGTAGTATATCCGCAGGAATGCTACCTCAAGATGGGCAAGACCTCAAGCAGCAGCCAGACATCTATAACTTTGCCTCCTGTAGATCCTGCAGGAAAGGATATCAATGTCAATTTCAAGTGGGCCAGAATGGTACAGGGCTCAGGTACAATTGACGACTATACGCTTACACTTGTAATCAAGGGTAATGGAAGCTTTGAGAACGGTACCAAGTACAGTGATGAGCTGAGCACTCCGCAAGGAAAGAATGAGATTTTCTGGACTGATTTCTCAGTCAAGGTAATCGGTGCTGACAAGGATACCAGAATTACTCTCTTGGCGACAGCCCTTCTCAACAAGGAGACTGGAGCCATCGACTACACCAAGACCGGTGGCAAGCGTATCTTCCTCGACGATATCGTAATCGCTCCGGCAAAATAGTCCCGGCGTATTGAATAATGAGAGGGTGACTGAAAGCCGTAAGACTGACAGTCACCCTCTTTGCGTATCTATGCGTTTGCCGCTACTTGTACAGTTTGAGCTCGCTTATGCAAGGGTAGAGATAGTCGTTTCCATAATTGACACTGTCACATTGGTGTAATTTCATTGCATATTTGAGAGAAGCCGACCCAAAAGGGTCGGTTTCTTGTATTCTATATGGGGATGATGAGTTGT